>ERZ795062.39-NODE-39-length-133508-cov-17.543427_pt1 | contig 133508 bp, 122 predicted proteins | sample MGYA00375146_ERZ795062 | MGnify/ENA primary metagenome ERZ795062 (study PRJEB30191, sample SAMN05720281) | activated sludge metagenome | isolation source: Anaerobic digester | place: USA | collected 2015-07-16 ...
TTCCAGTTGCTCAGGAGTCGCTTGCGCCAGGCGTTCGCTGACCCACGGCGGCAAGGCGCCAAAACGCCGTTCGAGCTGTTTTTGCAACAAGATGCGCTCACCTCGCAGGAGTCCTTGCTCTAAACCTTCCTCCAGCCCTTGCTGCAACCCCTCCTGCCTTCCCTCCTGCAGCCCCTTTTGCCGCCCCTCCTGCAATCCCTGTAGCAGCCCTTGCTGGAGGCCGTCGGCCTTCCATTGTCTGGTCCATTCCTCTACGGTTTCTGCGAGCATGGTGTCGATCTCCTGTAGTTCATTCACTTCGGGTACGTCCTGTCCGGGCATCAGTCGCCGCAGCACGATCCGGTTGATCCAGACCACGAAGGCGCGCCGGAGGCTGGCGTACTGCGGCCCCTGCAATCGTTGCTGCAATTGCGATACGGCTTGCCGTATGTCCGCCGGAACAGCGCTGGTTTCGAGGCGGATGATGCTGGCGACAGTGTTTTGCCGGTCAGCCAGGTGCTCTTCGCCGACGGCGCTTTCGTCCAAAAGAAAGTAGCGATGCGCCGGATGATAGCGCCGGAGGCTGCCCGGCAACAGGTCGATGAGTTCGCTGACATCGCGAGCCGCATTCCAGCGCTGGCGGCCGTTGTAGAGAACCAGCGGGAAAACGGGTGGCAGCTTTTGCCCGCTGCGGATCTCACCGGTCTTGATCAGATCCTGATAGAGCAGGCCGGTGTAGACCATCACGCGCAGCGCCATCCAGGGGTCTACGGTACTCTGGAATTCGAGCAGCACATAGACATAGAGCCATTGACCCTGGCGGCGGACGCGCCAGATGATGTCGTCTTCGCGGTCGCGCAGATCGTCGCTGACGTAGCTGCCGCTGACCTTCTCCAGGGTTGTGAAGTCCAGTTCGGCGACCCAGTCTTCGGGGACAAAGCCGCGCAGCAGGTCCTCGACGACCTGAGCGTGAGAAAACAGGAGCTTGTAGCCCGAGTCGTGGGTGGAATCGGTGGACATGGTCGGATGTTACCCCTTCGCAGTGGCGGATTCCAGGCAAGAAAGCGGCTGCGAACGGATTGGCTCTGTCGTGCTTCAGGTGTTGCTGGCAATTATCGTCAGGTTGGTGACCTTGGTGGGCGGTTGTGTGCTTGCCGCACGGAACTCTGCTCTTGGGTTCCTGAGCTAGCATGGAATTTGCTTTGGTGACGCCGAGCGCTGTCTGCCCCATTTACCGTAAGGCCTGCGACATCATGAACAAGTGGCAAAGAGGTTTCACGCTGATCGAGTTGATGATCGTTGTGGCCATCATCGGCATTCTGGTCACCATCGCGATTCCTCTGTTCTCCGAGTACACGGGGAAGAGCGAGGACAAGTCGGCACACTCTGATGCGCGTAACCTGCTGGTGGCGGCTACCATTTCGGGTTATAACGACTAGCGACCATCCTCAGTCAGGCTGAGACCAAAATGGTCTTCGGGCTTCGCGGTTGTCGTTCCGCCCCGCTGCGGCGGGCGCTCGGGGTAGCTTTAAACGCCTTGATTGTCAGCAGATCGGAGAACCACCTGAACGCACGCCAGGCAAGAGGCGCTCGCGCCCTTGCTACGTTAAATCCGACGGTAAACAGAAAGGACCACGCGATGCGTGCTGACAATTTTCGTCAGGTAGATGACGCTATTGGGTCGCTCTGTACGGCTTCTCGATCTGAGAAAGGCACTTTTCCGTGGGTTCACAGCATGGCATGGAAAGTGCTGAACCCAAGCCAACGGATTGTCCGTTGTACTCACCAAGAGGAGTTCGATACCATGAAGAAGCTGCAAAAAGGTTTTACCCTGATCGAGTTGATGATCGTTGTGGCGATCATCGGTATTCTGGCCGCTATCGCAATCCCGCAGTTCACCGAGTACACCAAGAAGGGTGAAGACAAGGCTGCACAGTCGGACGCCAAGAACCTTCTGACAGCGGCTGTTGCCAGTACGAACGACTAGTCTTGTGATCAATACCCAGGAGAGAATGATGAAAAAAGCTTTGTTTTTGGCACTGCTGTTAACGCCGTTTGTCAGTTCCGCAGCTTATGCGACAGCCGCTTGTAATGGCACGGGTGCGGCTGTGACCGTTCCTGTCGACTCTGCGGGTTATGTGAAGAAAGAGTTTAGCGCCAAGTGTTCTGCAAACGTGCTCAGTAATTACTCTCAGAACAATGTCGCCTTTGGTGTGGTGGCCGGGTCGCAAAAAGGCAAGAATGTCTTTGGCGGCGGCACCGGTGGAGGCGGCATCAAGCAGACAGCGGCCTGCCCAGCGACCGGTTGCACGACGACCGAAGTCTCCGACTCGGCATCCGCAGCCACGCGTGACGCCAGTTGATCGAGGCTCGCCGGTATAAGTAAAAGCGCGCTGCGGCGCGCTTTTTTAACTTTATGTGGCCATTCTGTCTTAGCGCGCTTCGCTCCGGTTTCCGTAGCCGAGCAGTCTTGCTGATCCTCGTTCTGGGGATGCTGCTGGTCGGCGTAGCCTTTCTGGCGGCCTCGTTTTCACCACGGCAGCCGAAAACCGTCACCATGGACGTTGGGTTTTCCGGCGTCCGTTTCAGTCTCGTCCTTTTTGCGGTCTTCTGGGTGCAGGAACTCGTCGGGCGCGAGGTGGAACGGCGGACGGTGCTCTATGCCCTGGCTTACCCCGTTGGCCGCGCCGCGTATCTGCTGGGCCGATTTTTTGGCGTGCTCGGCCTGCTCGCTGTCGCCGCTGTGATGCTGGGCGGCCTGTTATGGCTGTCGGTGGTGCTTTCCGGCGGACAGTATGTGCAGGGCTACACGGTGCAGACCGGCTGGCCGTACTGGCTGGCCATCGGTGGCCTGTGGACCGATGCGGTGGTGGTGGCGGCGTTTTCCCTCTGGATTGCCAGCTTGTCTACGGTGCAAATGCTGCCGGTTGCCCTCGGTGCCTTGTTTGCGGTAGCGGGCAAGAGTCTGGGTGCGGTCCTCGACTATCTGGAACGTGGTGCTGATGGTGACCAGGAACTGGCTGGTCGCTACGGCCCCTTGCTGCAGATCATCCAGTACCTGCTTCCCGATCTTTCGCGTCTCGACTGGCGCGTCTGGCCGATGTATGGCATCCCCTTGAGCGAAGGTGCCGTGGCCTACGGACTCTTGCTCGCCGCAGCTTATGTGACCATTCTCCTGGCCATGGCGGTGATGACTTTCAGTCGTCGCGAGTTCTTCTGAGTTCGGGAATGCGCGGTCGCTTGCCCCTCCTGCCGCTGCTGTTCCTGCTTGTGGGCGGGGTGCTGTTCTGGCTGGCGCAGGGCGGTCTGCTTGGCGTCAAACGGTCGCGGGTAAATGCCGAGATCGAGGTGGCCCTGCCGATCTTCATTCAGGTGGCGATGGCTGGTGGCGACCGCTACCTGGCGGCGAGCTGGTCGGTGGTACGCGCGTTGGTGACGGAGACCAGTCACATGGCGCCTGAGGAATACCAGATTCTCGGCCAGGTTCAGAAGGACGCTTCATGGCTGAATCCGGCGCATGAAGACAACTACTACATCGCGACGGCGATCCTGCCGTGGGAGGGGCAGGTGGACCCGACGCAGGTCATCTTGCGGCGCGCCACGTTGGCGCGGTTTTTCGACTATCAGCCGCCGTTTTACTACGCATTCAATCAGGTGCACTTCAAGGGCGATGCATTCGGCGCCTCGGAGTGGTTGCGGCAGGCGGCGGAAAAACTACCCGATCCCGAGGAGCGGGTGACTCTGGCCGATTTCGCTGCTCGCTGGCTGGATCGGACTCAGGATCTCGACACGGCGGCGCGTATCGTCGATGCGATGGCGGCGCAGGCCAAGCGCAAGGATTTTGCCGATTATCTGCGTCAGCGCAGCCAGCGTTTGCGTGATCTGGCCGTCCTGCGGCGCGCGGCAGGGGTCTATTCGGAACGGTATGGCCAGCCAGCCGGGTCGCTGCAGGAACTGCTGAAATCCGGTCTGATCGAAAAATTGCCCGTTGACCCATTCGGCGTTGGTTTCGCCATGGATGCTCATGGCCTTCCCGTCTTTCGGAGCGGTGCCGGGAAATGAGTGCGGCGATTGTCATTGAAGGGCTGGGCAAGACCTATCCACGGTCATGGAAGACGCCACCTTACGAGGCGGTGCGCAAGCTTTCCTTGACGATCCGCGCAGGCGAAGTTTTTGGCTTTATCGGCCCCAATGGTGCCGGGAAAAGCACCGTGATCAAGGTTCTGACCGGTGTGCTGCGCCCCACCGCGGGACGCGCGGAGTTGTTCGGCAAGGACGTGTCGCTGCCCGAGGCGCGCCGTGGCCTGGGCTATGTGCCGGAGAACCCGAGTCTCTACGATTATCTGACGCCGCTGGAAATTCTGACCATGGGCCTGGCCATCCATGGCGTCAAGCTAGCCAACGCGCGTCAGCACTGCCTGCTGTGGCTGGAGCGTTTTGCGCTTGCGCAGGTCGCCAGCAAGCGCTTGCGCAGTTTCTCCAAAGGCATGACGCAGCGGGTCGCCCTGGCGCATGCGATGGCAATCCAACCCCGCCTGTTAATCCTCGATGAGCCGCTATCGGGTCTCGACCCGGTGGGACGCAAGGATGTCGTCGACATCCTCGGAGAATATCGTGCGGCTGGCGGAACGATTTTCCTGACTTCGCATGTGCTGCACGATGTCGAGCGCCTCGCCGACCGCTTTGGGTTGATCCACCGTGGCGAACTGGTCACCGTGCAAGCACCCGGCGATCTCCTTCATGCCGAGCAAACGGTGACCGTGCGCTCGGCAGGCCCTGGCCCGGTGCCCGGATTCACGTCCGAAACCAATGGGCAGTGGCGTGCCGATGTGCGTCGCGATCAGCTTTGGCGTTTACTCGACGCTCTTCGCGCGGCAGGGCATTCGGTGCTGGAGATCCGCCCCTCCTTGACGCTCGAGGACGTGTTTTTTCGCTATCTGGAATCTGCTCCGCGCGATCAGCCAGCGGGCGGCCGTTCAACCTAGGCGCAGAATACCTGGCCATGGGCCAACCACGGCCCGATCACTGTCGACCGGTGCGGATTTCCGGAAGTGATCTCAACCAATGCCTGACCGGTGAAGAGTCGTAGCGTCCCACATAGTGCGCTGCCGGCTGGCCGTCCTGGCGATCGGCCAGAGTGTGCTGGTAGTCTGGTGGGGTACGCGGGAAGGTGGCCGCGCGCCAGAACTCATTGAACGCCGTGTGAGCGCCGATAGCGAGAAACAGGCAGGCGATCCAGCGCGTTCCGCGCAAGGAAGGTCGCTCTTCAGCAAGCAGCGCCTGCAGGCAGATCACCAACAGAAACACCAGTGGTGTCGTGCTGAGCCGTAGCCCGAAATCATTCGACGGTCCGAAGCGGAGCAGTGGCAGAGCGAGCAGAATGACGATGGACAGCCAGAATTCCGGTCGCGCCTCCCGAACGTGCGGCGCGATGACCAGCGCCAGGAGCAGGAATTCGCAACTCACGAAGAGAGTGTAGGAGTGGAGTGATGCCCCTTGCAGGGGGTAGCTGATCGACGTTGCCGATGGCGCCGTTGCTACTCCGGAGTGGATATGCCCTATGTCGAAGACCAGAAAAGCGACTATTGGCAGGGAGTAAGCGCTTGCAACTATGATCGCGCGCCAGGGTACCGTCGTCCAGGCGAATTTGCGAATCCAGTCCACCGTCCCGAACCACGCGAACGGAAGCAGCCCGATCACCGCGAAGGGTGTCCAGATCAACGTCAGCGGCAGCGTTGCGACCATGACACGGAGAAATTCTGCGCCATGGCGATGGCGGAAATAGAGCAGCGTGGCGATCCAGATTGGTAGGCAGTGGTTGGGTGCCCAGAGCAGTTGATTGGTGAGTGAGGGGTAACTCAAGGGAACCCACCATTCGAGGCGCAGCGGAAAGATCGGCATCGACTCGGTGGCAATGACCACCCCAACGAAGTCCATACCGCTGAAGAAGACGACCAGGATCAGCGCCAGGGTCAAGCACCAGCCAGTTCGTCTGGGCAGCGGCAGCAGCAGCAGGAAAATCAACACCCCGACGATGGTCCACAGATAGACGGCGAGGTCGAGGTGAGCCAGGCCGAATAGCTTGCCAAACAGCGCTGGCGGCAGAAAAAACCCGATCGCCGAGCGGAGGATCAGCGGCATACCCTCGGCCGAAAGATAGTGCAGCGGCCAGCCGAAGTTTATGAGATCGCCGAGAACCGCATCGCGGATGTACCAGTCGGGATTGGCATGCATGAAGTGGCTGCCGCCACCGAAAGCGGACCAGGCGCAACTCGTCACCAGGATGACCAGCAGCGCCGCAGGTGAATGTTCGGAACGCCACCTGACGGGTACCGACTGGAATGCCGCGATGACGAAATAACACATGCCGGCGGCAAGCAGCAGGGCAATGGGGGTGCGAAACCAGCCAAACAGAAAAATCAGGTTGGGTAGCGCGAGATAAGCCAGCGCGCAGGCCGTCAAGCCGTCGGCCTGATGTGGCGCGCCGATCAGAATCTCCTCTATTGGCAACTGCCGTCCAGAACCCACAGACTCCTTCAGTTCACTACCTGCACCTCTCGCTGCCAACCCCTCATTCATCGCCTGGCAGGAAGTTGATGCGCTCCTTCTCAACGACCAAAGGCCGTTTCATCACCTGCGTGTGGATAGCGGCAATGTACTCGCCGAGGACGCCGATGAAGAAAAGCTGTACCGAAGCAAAGAAAAAAAAGCCGATCACTACCGGGGCGATACCGACCGAAAACTGGTCCCAGCGGAACAGTTTGTAAACCAGATAGCCGATGGCCACCGCCAGGCTGATGGCCGATAGTCCGAAGCCGGCCATCGTCGCCAGGCGTATCGGTACCTTCGAGTGGCTGGTAATGCCGAGAATGGCCATGTCGTAGAGCGTGTAAAAATTGTTCTTGCTGAGGCCACGCCTGCGCCCTGGTTGCACGAAGGGGATTTCCGCGTGTTCGAAACCGATATCGGCGATCATTCCCCGAAAGTACGGATAAGGATCGTCCATCTGGCGGATGACCTCCACGACCGATCGGTCGTAAAGCCCGAAGCCCGTGAAGTTCGGGATCAATCGGGTGTCCGAGATGCGCCCAATGGTGGCGTAGAAGAAGCGGCGGATGTAGAACATTGCGGTGGTGTGCTGGCTACGCGGTTTGACTCCAGCGACGACACGGTAGCCTTGCTCCCAGCGGGCGATGAATTGCGGAATCAGTTCAGGCGGTTCCTGCAGATCCGAGGCCATGGAGATTACCGCGTCGCCGCGTGCCTGTAACAAGGCGTGTATCGGCGATCGGATGTGGCCGAAGTTGCGGGTGTTGACGATCAGTTTGACGCGGTGATCCCGAGCGGCAATCTCTTTGATCCGTGCGACCGTGCCGTCGGTCGATGCGTTGTCGATGAAAATGTGTTCGTAGTCGTAGGCGGGCAGACACTCGAACTGGGCGCGGATACGCGCATGCAGTTCGTCAACGTTGTCCTCTTCGTTGAAGCAGCCGGTCACGACGCTGATCAGTTTCATTGGGTCAGACCAGTCAGAGCCCACGTTGATAGATGAGGGCCTTGAGCTGCTCGTTCTCGGCATACGGGCTGTCGATCATGTCGATCATGATCGCGTTGTCGGCGGCGACATCACGCAACAGGACCTCGCCACGCATCAGTTCGCGGCAGGAAATCTGGCCCTTCTGCAGCGGGATGGCCAGGTAGATGTCATCGTCACAGAGCGCATGTCCCTGCTTGAGGGTGCGTCGCGCGTAAACGCCACGTACCAGTGCATCAAGATACCGGATTTCCCGGCCTGGCGGAATGCGCTTCTGGGTGCCGGGCGCGCCGCACATTTCGACGACTCGCTTATATGCCTTGAACCACTGGTCGACCTGGTGTGGCAGGCTGCAATACTCGGATACGGGAATGCCGTCGGCGGCAATGTCGATGTGTCGTTCGAAGGTGCGCGCACCCTTGGCGTAGGCGATGGCGATCGAAGTCTGCCAGTCGCGGTGCTCGTGCGTCGAGAAACCGATGATGTTGAGCGGGTAACGTCGGCGCAGGAAGTCGATCTGGTTCAGCTCGATTTCGTGATCCTCGGAAGGGTAGAGAGAGACGCAATGGTTGATTGCCAGAGGAATGCCACGCCGGGTGAAGAACTTGACGAGATCGTCGACGTCTTTCAGCGACGACCCGCCGGTGGATACGATGACCGGCTTTTTCGTGCTGGCGATCTTCTCGATCAGCAGCCAGTCGTTGAGATCGGAACTGGCGATCTTGATGATCTCGACACCCAGTTCGACACACCACGCTACCGAAACCTCGTCGAAAGGCGTGGCCATCGGAATGCAGCCCGCTTGCCGGATAGCGGCTATCAGCGTCGCGTACTCGCCCTTGGAAAGGCGGGTGTCGAGCGTCCTCTGGATGTAGCGGATGTCACTGCGGTCGCGGAAATCCTTGTGGATGAAGGCGTCGACGTCTCGAAGCTGCAGCTTGATCGCCGCCTTGACGTTGTTGAAGCGGACAATCCGCGAAAAGTCGGTGACGATTCGCAGCCCGCGTTCCAGTCGTCCCTGGTGGTTGTTTGCAAGTTCGAGGACGAACAGATCTTCAAAGATCTCGCAAAGCTGCGCATGCTGGGAATGCTGAGAGTGGCTCATGGTCTGGTGGGTGAAGGAATATCGCATCAATCTAGCATGTTCCGTGCCCGTTTGTCGCACACCAGGAAAGGCCCCATCTCTCCTGGTGGAGCGCTGACCAAGCGCCCGTTCGCGGGCCGACGCGATGAGTCAATCGGAGCTTCAAACGGCTGCTGCTCATTCAGGGTGGGTTAAACGCGGAATGGGGCACCGGCGCCATCAATACAGCCTTGGCTCCGACGGGATAGGCGAACTCGGCAGGTCCTTCCAGCTGATCACGCGCACCCCGCTGCGCTCGTAAGATTCACTGCCCCCGTAAATGAGCCATGGCGGTAGTGCTTCGTCTCCCGCAAAGCGTCCCGCGGCCTGGCCGGCCCGCACGTAATCGCGGGTGACCGTTTGCCCGGATTTGATCTCCACGGGTTGCAGGCGGGTATCGACTTCAAATATCAGGTCGGCTTCGAGTCCATTGTTGTCGCGCCAGAAATACAGGTCGGCGGGCCTGCCAAGGTTGAAGCGGCTCTTGACGAACTCACTAACGACCCAGGTTTCGAACAAGGCCCCGCGACTGGGGTGCAGAGTGAGTACTTCCGGAGAGCGAATAGCCAGCAACCAGCAGGCCAGTCCGGCGTCGAGGAAATACAGTTTCGGCGTCTTGACGAGTCTTTTCCCGAAGTTGCGGTGGTAGGGCGGCAGCAGGAAAACGAGGTCACTCGATTCGAGGACTGAAAGCCAGGCACGTGCGGTGCTGTGCGAGACCCCGGCTTCGCCTGCCAGCGCGCTCAGATTGAGCAATTGACCGCTGCGTCCGGCGCACAAACGTAGAAAGCGCTGGAAAACCCCCATATCCTGAATGTTCAGTACCTGGCGCACATCGCGCTCGATGTAAGTGGCGACGTAACTGGCGAACCAGTCGGATGCCAGGATAGGCTGGCTATGGAGAAGCGGGTAGCCGCCCAGCAGCAGTATCGAGTCGATGCTCAGTTGCCGGGAGGCGGCAGGCATCTCGTCGAAGGCGAGTGGTAACAATCGCGTGAGTCCGACGCGCCCCGCCAGAGACTGCGTGACTCCCGCAAGCAGCCCGAATTGCTGAGACCCGGTGACTACAAAACGGCCGGGCGTTCGCTGGCCATCCACCATGCCTTGCAGATAGGAAAACAGATCCGGCCAGCGCTGCGCTTCATCAAAGACGGCGCCGTTTTCGAAGCGCGCGAGAAAACCGCGTGGGTCCTCCATGGCGAAGCCGCGCTCGATTGGGTCTTCGAGCGATACGTAAGGCTTGTCGGCGAAAACCGCTCGCGCCAGCGTCGTCTTCCCAGACTGCCGTGGCCCGGTGATCGCGACGACAGGAAAGCTTTGGGCAAGGCGGTGCAGGGTTTCTGCAAGGGTGCGCGGGATCATTCAGGTTTTATACATCACGATGATTGGATCGTCAATATGTATAGGTGTGTAGAACGGATCGAACCGGTGGCGGTCGCGGAAGTACTGTTCAGTCCGGTAGCCGCGGTAAGAGCGCGCCGATTCGTCGGCGGACAGTCCGCGGTCGAAGAAACGGAAGCCACCATCAGCACAGAAGGCTATCCTCGTCAGCTCGGCCGGCCCATTCCAGGCGCGGTAAGCGACGAAGGGCGAGACGACAGTCGTTTCGAGGTCTACCGACGTACTCGTACAGCACAGACATGAACGCCGTGCGCGTCCGCCGCTGTGCGTTGACATCAAGCCTCGCCGGGCTTGTCGACGAAGGTGTTGCGTGCCAATTCCGCACGCTCCAGGAAAGGGTACATATCCTCCAGCGGCGCCGAAACAATGCTGCCATCGTCAAGCTGGCGCGAACTCATGCGCGGCTCGAACTGTTGCGTCTCGTCAAGCATGACCTGGCAAAGGTAGGGCCCCTGGGCTTCGAGCACTGCGGGCAGTCGCTCGGCAAAATCGGCCGAGTCGAGGCGTGACGCTGCAATCCCGAAAGCGTGGGCAACAGCGACGAAGTCGGGCAGGCTGACGCCCGAGTCCGCATCCGCACCGCACAGTCGCCCGAAGAAATTTGACTGTGAGGTACGGATCGAAAGGTAACCACGGTTGTCGAGAACGAAGATCTTGATCGGCAGCCGATGTTGGGCGATGGTCTGCAGTTCCTGCAGGTTCATCATGATGCTGCCGTCACCGGCGAGGCAGATCACGCGGCGCTGCGTGCCGCGCGTGGCGACCGCGCCGAAATAGGCGCCGATCGCCGCCGGCAGGTCGTAGCCCATCGAAGCGCTGCCGGAGTTCGAGAACATGCGCATGCCACGTTTGATCGCGCCGGCCTGGAACGGAACGATGGTTGCGCTGGCGTTGCCGCAGGCGACGATGTCGTCTTCGGCAAGGCGGTCGAAAAGCGTCTCGACGAAGTGGTAGGGGTTGATCCTGCCGTTGAATTCGCGGTGCTTCGGCATTACCGGCGGATAGTCGACCACGCGCTGGCGGCACCAGGCAAGCCAGCGGAAGTGTTCGGGGTTGGCGTCCAGGGGGCGTTCGTCGAGCCGCGTGCCGAGCGCGGTCAGGAAATCGCGCAAGTCGCAGCGGATCGCGAAGTCCGGCCGGACCAGCGGCTTTTCCAGTTCGGCGGCGTCGATGTCGACCTGGACCTTGAACGCGTGCGGTGCGAAAGCCTGCCAGTTGTAGCTGACCTGGCGGACGTTCAGCCGGCTGCCGAGAATCAGCAGGAAATCGGCATTCTGCACCGTAAAGTTGCCGGCGCGGGTGCCGATCGTCCCGGGCCTGCCGCAGTACAGTGGGTTTTCCGAGTCGATCAGGTCGTGGGCCCAGGCCGTCGTTACCGGAACGCCGAGCGCACGGATCACGCGCTCGAACGGGGCCACTGCGTCGGCACAGCGGATGCCGCTGCCGGCGAGGATTACCGGTCGGCGGGCGGCGCTCAGTCGGGCCAGGACCGTGTCGAATTGGTCTGGGATTATGGGCAGGGGTGAGAGGTCGGATCGCCAGCGCCGCAGCCGATCAGGGGCAACCATCGCACTTTGAACGTCGATCGGGATGTCCAGCCAACAGGGTCCCGGTCTGCCGGAAGTGGCTACATTCAAGGCTTGGTCCAGGTGCCAGGCAATGTCCTCTGGGGCGCGGACAATATTGGCGTACTTCGTAATCGGTGCCACCATGCAGAGAATCTCTGCCTCTTGGTCGCCTAACTGGCGCAGACCGTCGACGGGTGTTGTCGCCAGACAGGTTGCGCGCTTGACCTGTCCCGAGAGCACGATCATCGGGACCGAGTCGGTCCAGGCTCCGAATACGCCGTTCAGGGCATTGATGCCGCCGGGTCCCGTGGTGACATTCAGGATCGCCGGCCGCCCGGCGATTCGCGCATAGGCCTCAGCGGCCATCGCGCCGGCTTGCTCGTGATGCATGAATATCGGCTGCAGTCCGGGGTGATGGGACAGCGCATCGTTGAGAAACATGGCTCCGCCCCCAGTGACGAGGAACACATGCCGGAGGTCAGATTCAGACAAGCGATCCGCCACGTATTGCGCTACCGATTTCATGGCAATCAAAACGAATATGCCTCGTCAAGTTTCCCGGTCTTACGCACAAGTCCGTGCCACACGCCAAGTAGCGAGAGCCGCAGATGCTTGAGCGGGGCATCGGAGATCATCGAGTAGAGGAGGAGCCGCGGTGTCACGCGCAAGACCTCATTGAGTTTCCAGAAGGACGGAATGTGCGCCAGCCACAGAAGATAGATCGAATTTCTGAAGTAGTAATAGTTTCTGGTGGCTGAGTATTTTGGATGGCGTCGGCCAAGAAACCACGTGCATCCCTCGCCAAGCGAATGATTCATCTCGACCGAATTGCATCCGAAGTTCGTGAACCCGCGATCGCTCGCACGATATCCCCACTCGACATCGACGAGGTCAATGAACATCGCGGCGTCAAACAGTCCAACCTTGGCGAGCGTGGCAACGGAAATCAAGGATCCCGAAGACCAAAGGTAATCCACCTCGACGAATCCGTCTTCCGGGACATCGGAGATCTCGGTCATTCTAAACCACCCTGCCTTGTAGAATGGCCATGGGCGTCCGGTATGAACGTCGATCAATCGCGGCCCGATCGAGCCGACAACCTTTCCCTGGCTTGCCAGCAGCCGGTTTGCCGCCAGGAGGCGAGCGACATGGTCGGCGGTGGGCGAACTGTCCTGGTCAAAGAAGACTATCCAGTCGCCGCCCAGTTGCCTGACGATCGCTATCCCGCTGTTTTGCGCCGACGCCAAGCCGACGTTGTCGAATGTTTCGCCGAGGCAAATATTTGGATTGCCTGCAAGAAAATTCCTCAGCGCGTCGGAGATGTCGGAATTCAAAACCACTACGACGCCGTTGCACTGAATGATGAGGGTGTGCAGGAGAGACTGAATCTTCTCCTCGTCTGGAAGATAGATCACGACAATGGCGAAGACAGAAGAGCTTGACGGGTCCAAGTCAGGCGATTTCAGTCGCGGGCTTTTCGGGTTCGTCATCAGTTCTGCCTCGTTGAATCGCGCATCGTTCCAACAGACCCCGCGCCTTCCCCGAAGGCGCGGTCACAGGCGGGGTCATTGTCGGTATCCTCATGCGACCGCTGAAGTGCCACAGGAGACATCGGCAAGGACGATGTCGAGGATGCGCGCAGCTGAACGCAGGGGTGTCCAGCGGGTGACGCTGAATGCCTGGTCCCGCAATTTTTGGCGTAATTGCCGGTCGGCGATCAAGCGGCAGGCGGCGGCGAAACATTTCTCTTCATCCCCTGTGTTGATGAGCAGACCGGTTTCCAGGTTCTTGATGACTTCGCCGAGGCCTCCGTTGATCGGTCCGACGACGGCCACACCGCTGGCCATCGCTTCCATCGCCGTCAGGCCCATGGCCTGGAACGATGACAGGTCGAGGAATATGTCCGACTCGCGCAGCGCCTCGGCCACGGCCGGAGAACTCAGCTCGCCCAGGCAGTCGTGTTCGAAATCGCGGTCGAAACCGAGATAGCCTGGGTCGTTCGGACGCGTACCGAAAATCCTGATGACTATGGCGTTACCGAATCGGCGCTTCAGCCGGCGCAGGACGCGCATGGTCAGTTCAGGGCCTCGTCTCGGGGAATGTGGCCTGACCATCGCGATGACGGTCAGCGGCGTGTTCGCGACCAGCATGCTCGGACCCGGGAAGAAATTGTCGACGTCGTAACTCGGGCCGATCAGGTCGGGGTATGCGCCCGTCTGCTGGCTGACGGTGTTGCGTGTCCACATGGTCTTGGTGAAGAGCCGCATGCCGGGGATTTCCGTGTAACTGCGAAGGGCATGGCGGTATTCCGGCGAATCGGGCGGGAAGAAGTAGGGCTCGAAATCCTGGATGTAGTAGGCGATGGCAGTCGGCGCGCCGGACTCGGCAAGCGGCTTCAACCACTCGACCGTGGTGTGATAGGTGGCCACGACAGCGTCGAATTCGGCCGCGAGCGCAGGCAGTTCGGTAGGCGAGCGAAAGTATTGGGCGGGAATGTCGAGGTCTGGGTGGTGTCGTTCGAACTGCGGGCGATTAAATTCGAGATTGACGATCTGGGCATCGATCCCGGCGCGACGCAAGGCATTCACCTCGCAGAGCACGACATTGCCGCCACCTCCCGAGGTGTTGATCGGCAAGACGAAAAGTAGGCGCTTGCCGGCGAAGCGGCGCTGAACCCGATCGAAGAGATCTGCCTCCTCGGCGAGTGCCGCACAGCGCTTGCGCATGAACTGGAGCACGGGGTGGTTCTGCGTCCAGCGCAACTGCTCAATGATACGCAGTTTCCCGTGCTTGCGAGCGAGCGCTTCGTCGGCGAGGCGTGACAGTGTCTGCCGCCGCTCAGTCGAATAGCTTCTCGACTGGGCGTGAAAGACATAGGCATCATCCGCAATAGCCAATTGCCAGCCGGCAGCGACCGCGCGCAGGCAGAAGTCGTTCTCTTCACCATAGCCGCGTCCGAACGCCTCTTCATCGAACAGACCGACGGCGTCCAGTGTGGCCCGACGGATCAGGAAACAAAAACCATTGACGAAGCCAACTCGCGGATAGACGCGTGGCGCCATCTGGCCAATCGCCGTGGCCATGCGGGCGACCGTCCAGTCCTGCGGCAGCGGATTGTCGGCCCAGTCGCCGTCGCCGCCGGTGACGAGCGGTACCGACTGCCAGGATGCGGTGTTGCTGAGGGGGCCGACGACGCCGATCGCTTCGTCGTTGAGTGCGCAGGCCACCATTCGGTCTAGCCACGACGGCGAAACAATCGTGTCACTGTTGAGCAGGACCACGATATCCGCCGATGACGCGCGCAGTCCGATGTTCGCGGCCAGCGTATAACCACGAGCTTCCGGGTTGCGGATCAACAGTGCTTCCTGCTCGGTCGCAAAGCGATCGAGAAGCCGGGCCGTCGTATCGGCGCTCCCGTCGTCGACAATCAATATTCGGTATGGTCTGTCGGTATATGCGACAACCGATTCGAGGCAGCGGCGGGTGTCGTCCGGTGCGTTATGTACGCAGATGATGATATCGACAGCCTGTGTCCGCGGTGCCGTTGCCACTGTAGAACGGGCCGTTCGGGCAAATACCGGTCGCTGAATCCGAGTCGTGTCGAACGCCGAGGATGAATTCTCGAGCAGGATGCGCAGGCGAAGGCGCAGGCCGCCCAGACCTTCGGCGCGGAACACTTCGATGGACTTCGCGGCGATTCCACCGAGGCTGCCGCAGTAGCTTTTCGCCAAGTCGATCGACTTCAGGATACGCCGGAAAAAAAAGACTGATGTCATATTACGTCAGGCTCGCAGTGGATTCCTGCCGACGAGACCTGAAAGCGGGTGGAACAAGCCGGCGGGAGGGTACTCATTGATTCGGATTTCATGAAATTCCGCGCAGCAGCTTCTTGATAAAGTTGTCCGCGGCGCGCAACGGCGCGGTGATCTTCCAGGATCTGCTCGCGGCCATGGCGGCGAGCGCAGCGCGAAGCTGCGCATTCAAGCTCTCGCTGTAGCGATGGGCATCGAATACCTGCGAGACCGCGCGCGGAACCGAATCGAGAATGCTGTCCAGGGAGAAGGGGACTACGGCGGGTCCGGAGATGTCGACCTGTATCGCCTGCTCGCGCGCCGATGCGTCGCAAAAACACTGGTCGGTGAGCGGAATGCCGACGCGGGCGCCCGTCTCGGCGATGATGCTGCGGATGGTCGCATCGAATCCCGGCGGGGAGACGCAGTTGGCGAGGGCATAGGCAAGGCCGCGAATGAATACCCAACTCAACGGAATCATCCCGTCGATCTGCCATTCGCGATCGATGAAATGCAGTCGACCATCGTCGCCTTCGAGCAAGTTGAATGGTATGCAGTCAAAGTACTCTCCCGGCAGCACTTTGCTCGAGTATTCACCGTCCGGCAGGGCGGCGCCGACGAGCATTGCCATCCATGGCCGCACCCACTGCGTGAGTGGTTCGATGCCGGGATCCTTGCGCCATTGCCGCATAAGCTTGCCGAGATACATGCTGCCCGGCAGGTAGGGGGTTTTGTCGCACTTGAGGTGAGGCCGTGCGGGTAAGGCACGGGCCGCCGGAAGGCTCGGCGAAAGCTTTCGCTTGGTAACAATGATCTCGCTGCCGTCACGCTGAAAGGCGGTTTCAGTCGCATACTCGATCAAGCGGTTACCTGAGAACGACAAAGCGAGGAAGTCGCGCAGGCGGGCTTCGAGCGACACGGTCGAACCCCCGGCAATGTACAGGAAGGAATTGCTCAGGTCAGGTAGAAGGCCGTTGCGGCAGATGCAGCCCCAGGCGAGCGGTTCGCTGAACGACCGCAGCCCGGCGGCGACCCGGTCGGGGGAGTGGCTGCACAGGAGCAGATCCCCGACCCTGAGTAGCGGCTCGGCGACGCCAGCTTCGGAAACGATAAGTGACGGCAACTTGTAGTCGGGAAAGGGAAACAGGCACTTCGCGGCGGAGAATCCTGCTGACTCAAGCGCACCGAGCAGTTCGCGGCGACCGAGCGTAACTGCCGTGCTCGTGTCGTAAAGGTCCTCGATACCAAAGAATGGGCGGCCGACATGGTCCTCGTTACAGCCGGACAGGTACTTCAGACCCAGCCTGTTCTCGATGGCGAGGATCAGGCCGCCGCCGTCGCTCAGGTAGGACCTGGCCTTACTCAGGCATGTCCTTACCGGGTCTCCACCGGCGATGAACTGCGGCGAATACTCGAGTACTCCGATCAGCGTCACCAGGTCGAAGTGGTCGGGACTTTCGAATGCTGCCAGGTTGTCACAAATGACCGATACATTCGGCAGGTCGCGACAACGCTCGGCCGCAATCGTCGCACGCCCGCGGCTACCTTCGACGGCCACGACGGTCGCCCCGGTTTCGCCGAGGTAGCGCGTGATCGCACCGCAGCCGCAACCGAATTCGAGAATGCGGTCCCTCGGACCGATCCGGAATGCACTGAGCAGATTGTGACGGGCCGGGCTGAAGTGGTACTCGCTCGGCCAGTCGACGATGTGCCGACGAAGTTCGTCGGAGGTCGAACTCAGGTCACTGCACTGCTGCAATGCGGAGAGCAGGTGGTGTTCGACATCGTCGCCATCCGTATAGGCGATGCTGTCGTGCGACGGTGTCCGCCAGATACGCAATTCGGCGTCGAAGCTGTAGCGGCGATCACTCATCGAGCGCCTCCCCGCGCGCCTAGCCGCGACCAGATCCGCGACGGCAACGAGGACAGCGCAGGCTTCAGCGGCGCATGGGGGGATGGCCGGCCGTCGACGCAGGCATCGATGACATCCATGATCCGGGTCGCGCTGCTCCCGAGGCATGAGAAGTGCCGGTCACGCAGCGCGGCGAGTCTGCTGCGCGTTTCGGGAAGCTGCGCAAGGATGCCTTCGACGGTGGCGCGCAGCGCTGCACGTTCGACCTTCGTTACGAAATCGAAAGGCACGCAGGCAAGGCGCGGCGGCGAGCAGTCCGGGATCAGCCAGTCGATCACCGCGATGCCGGGAACGTCGAGGAGCAGAGCCTCGATCAGCACGCTCGATTCGTCCGAGACCATCACGTCGGCCAAGGCCAGGCAATGAATGATGCCGACCTCGGGCGAGATGATATGGACATCAGGGCCGGCGTCGCGGTGGATCCGGTTCATTTCGGCGATGCTGGCGAGGACCTGCGGGTAGTTGTCCGACCAAGGCGCCTGTTTGAGCAGCAGGTTGACCGGCAGGTCGCGTAGCGCGCGGACGAAGTCGTCCTGTTTGCCGTGGTTTTCCCAGGATGGCGCGTAAAGGATGCTCAGCTCCTGGCGGAGGCCGAGATGGCGGCGCAGGTTGTCGGCATCGCGCCCGAATTCGTCGCCGCGGCTGAACAGTGAGTCGGCTTTGGGCCAGCCCAACTGAAACATGCCACGGCGCGGGCGGCTTTGCGGCTGTGCGGAGGAACGCAACCAGCGTTCGCCCCAGCTCGGTCCCGGCAGGAAGCCGACATCGAATTCGTGCCATGGCTCGGTCAGCCAGTAGTTGGGCCAGACATCGTGTCGCTGCGCAAGATCGTGCAGCATGATCGCCGAGAAGCGGCTCTGGCGTGGCGACGGCCCGTGCGAGCAGTAGAAGCCGATTTCGGCCGCCGCGTCGATGCGCTCGCTGAAGGCGACGCGATAGCCGCGCCGTTCGGCTTCGGTGGCGATCGGACGCGTCGTCTGCAACTCGACGTTGTCGGTGTGGAAGAAGGTGATATCGCGTTCGGGTCTCATGCCGGGCTGATTCTCCGCAGCAGGCAGTTGAAGCGGAAGGCGTTCTGGGCGTAGCCGTCGATCGACTGGCCGAACATCTCGGCGTCGAAGCCGTGCCGGCGGGCGGCAGAGCTGAAGCTCTCGCGCCGGAAATAGCGGTGCGCGAGACCGGCGTACTTCGCCTCGTATTCGCGGTCGCTCAGCAGCCCGCGCCTCGCCGCCTCGGCGTCGTCGCGGCAATCGAGCTCGGGCAGTTCGAGTACGGCGACGGCCCGGTCGGCAGTGCCGAGCATCGCCGCCAGAACACGATCGGCATAGGCGTCGTCGGGAAAATAGTGGAAGACGCTGTTGGCGACGACGAAATCGACACTGCGCGGCGCGGCGGCGAACTCGCCGGCCTCGGCCTCGCGGAAATCGCCGTCGGGCATCGCCGCCCGCGCCGCAGCGACCAGCGTTGGCGAGTAGTCGAGTCCGGCGACGCGCAGTCCGGCCTCGCGCAGCGGAAAGAGGAAGGCGCCGCTGCCGCATCCGATTTCGAGGACCGAGTCGCCGGCGTGCATGCCCAGCCGGCCGGCGATCTCGGTGACGTAGGCGCGCCAGGCGGCTTCCCGGATGCGCCCGGCGCCGCTGTCGAAGCCGTCGAGATCGATCAGCGCCTGTAGCGGCGAACCTGCGCCGGCGGCCTGCCGTCGGCTCCATACCGATTTCCAGTCAGCCATCGAAGTCATCCGGCACGGATACCGTCGCGAGCGACGATGCGTGGATAGATCAGGCGCACGGCGCGGTCGAGGTGGCTGGCATCGTCGATTTCCGCCCACAGCAGGTCAGCGACGAGTTGGCAGTGGACAGGGCGTTCGCGGGCGGCGGCGACCAGCGCGTATTCGTACTCCAGTCGCAGCGATTCGCGGAAATGCACCTCTGCGCTGGTCAGCATGCCGCGGTAAAGGGCCGCCGAGACGCGAGTGATGCCGACGAGTTCGCCGATCAGCGTCGGACCGAGGTCGGCGCAATTTTTCGACAGATTGACCAGACGCTGGCCGTCGGCCTCGACATGGACCTCGTCGCCGGAGGCGGTCGGGCCGGAAACGAGCAGAACGTCCGGGGCAGGATGATCTAGCACGGCCGACAGCGCGCGCTGTTCGTAGGTCAGGTCGGATTCGAGCAGCAGGAAGTCGCGGCCGGCGAGCGTGTTGCGTGCCTGCCAGAGCGAGTACATGCTGCCGGACTCGACAAACTTCGGGTTGTGCACGAGGCTGATGCCGTCGCCGAGCCGGCTGGCCAACTCGCGGTAGTGTTTGTCGAGGTGGCCGGTGACAATGACAATCCGCGTGATCCCGGCCAGCCCAAGGCGGGCGATCGATTCCTCGACGATAGGCCGCCCGCCGAGACGGATGAAACCCTTCGGAATGTGTTCCCCGAGCGCTTCGAGACGGTTGCCGCGGCCGGCGGCGAGGATCACCGCGGTGTCGATCATGCCGATGCCTCCGATGGCGCGAGCAGCATCCGGCAGGCGTCGAGCAGGCGGTCCACATCCGCGTCGGTGATCGCTCCCATCGTGGCGATGCGAAAGATCTCCGGCGCTAGCCGGCCCTGGCCGGCGTAGATCGTGAAACCGCGTTGCTTGAGGCCGTCATGCAGCGCGGCGTAGCCGACACCCAGCGGGAGGCGGAAGGCGCTGAGCATCGACGCGCAATCGCCTTCGGCAAGCAGGAGCGGAGCGCCGAGGCCTGGCAGGTCGCGGCGCAGACGCGCCGAGATCGCCGCATAGCGGTCCTGTCGAGCCACGCGGCCGCCACCTTCGTCGAATTCGCGTAATGCCTCCTGGAGCGCGAAGAAGCCCTGCACCGACTGGGTGAAGGGTGACCAGCCTGCCCGCTGCTCGCGGAACAACGGGTGCAGGTCGAGGTAGAGCGAGTTGGCGTGATCGGCGCAAGCGCCGAGCGTGTCGCGGCGGGCGAGGACGAAGGCGGTGCCGGGCACGCCATGCAGGCATTTGTTGGCCGCGGCGGCGGCGGCGATCAGGTTCCATTCGGCGAATCGCAGCGCCTCGGCGCCGAAACTGCTGACCGCGTCGAGCAGCAGGCCGACACCGCGACGGCGGCAGATCTCGCCGAGGGCGTCGATCGTGTTGAGGCGCCCAGTGGTCGTCTCGTGCTGGACGCAGGCGACGAAGGCCACTCCGGGATCGGCCGCCAGCGCCTCGTCGATCCGCTGCAGCGGGAGTGGATCGAGCCACGGCGCCTGGATCAGCGTGTGCGGTCGCCGGTGCCTCAGCAGCATCGTCGCCATGCGTTCGCCATAGATGCCGTTGGCGACCACCAGTGTCTTGGCGGTCGGCGGGACGAGGCTGGTGAGCATCGCTTCCACCGCGGCGGTGCCGGAGCCGGTCAGCAATACCGCCGCGTAGGCATCCGCCCCCTCGAGGTAGATGCGTTCGAGGCGGGCGCGAATGTCGAGGCTGAGTTCGGCGAACTCGGGTTCGCGGTGGCAGAGGTCGTCGCGCAATAGCGCCTCGCGTACGCGCGGCGACAGGGTGACCGGGCCGGGGTTGAGCAGGATCATCAGCGTCAGGCTCCGGCGAGCCAGGCGCGTACGCGCGCGGCGACTTCCGGCGGCGTGATGCGCGGTCGTGGCAGATCGGGCAGCGCGCCGGGGATCACCGGGACCTGGATGAAACGCGTGCCGTCGCCGGCGCCCAGCATCGCCGCCAGTTGCGCCGGGGTGCCGGCGTGTCCGCTGTGCGGGTAGCCGAGCGCGGCGGCGATGGCGGCGAAGTCGCAATCCGGTTGGGCGATCGCCTGACCACCGGTGGATTCGTACAGGCCATTGGCGAAGACGATATGGACGAGGTTTGCCGGCGCCTCGCGGCCGATCGCAGTGAGGGCGCCGAGGCGCATCAGCGCGGCGCCGTCGCCGTCGAGGACGATGACGCGGCGGCGCGGTTGCGCGATCGCCAGGCCAAGACCGAAACTCGACGCACAGCCCATCGAACCGACCATGTAGAACTGATTGGGGCGGTCCTCGAGCGCGTAGAGTTCGCGGCCTGTGTAGCCGGTGGTGGCGACGATCAGGTCATCGGCGCCGGCGGCTTGCTGGACTACACGCAGGAATTCGTGGCGGTGGAAGCCGGCCGCGGCGGGCGCCGCAACCAGCGGCACGGCGGCGGGCCGGGCCGGGGCAGGCGTGGGGGCGGGCCATGAGCGTACTGAATCCTTGCGCATGACCAGGGCGTAGGGCCGGCCCTCGTCGTTGGCGAACGCGTCGACACGATCGAGGCAGGCGGCGATCTCGGCGTCGGTGGTCGGGAAGTATTCCCAGGGGATGGACATCGTCGCCAGCATCTGCGTGGTGATCGGACCCATCAGCGCGTGCTGAGGTTCATCAGGCGGGCCGCCGGGCTCGCCGCGCAGGGTGACTATCAGCAGCGCCGGGAGGGCGAAGACGTGATTGAGCGAGGTCAGCGGGCTGACGGCGTTGCCGAGGCCGGAGTTCTGGAACATCGCGATGCCGCGGACGCCGCCGAGTTCGGCGCCGGTGGCGATGGCCACAGCGTCGCCTTCGTTGGCGGCGGAAACGTAGCGGACCCCGTCACAGCCGATCACGTAGTTGATAAAGGGTTGCAGGTATGAGCACGGCACTCCGGTCCACAGGCCGAAGCCGCGCCGGCGCGCGGCGTCCACGAAGCTGGAGGCGTCGATCACCTAGAAGCCTCCGGCATTGACGAGATCCTCGACGCTGTCGATGTCGAGCCAGTTGCCGGTGGTATACAACGCGCGCACCGGCTGGCCGCGCCGGATCAGTTCGTGCAGCAGCGCCGGCAGCTTGGCCCTGCGGTCGTGGCGGAGAATCTCGTCGGCGATCGCCCGAACGCCCGGCAAGCTGGCGGCGGCGATCTTCATGAAGCCCATCCACTCGCCGTGGATTGCCGCGGGCGCGAGTTGCGGATCGATTTCGAGCAGGTCGACTTCTCGGTTGTACGCGGCGCGCGAATACGGCAGCGAGCAGCGCGCGTAGTCGGCCGTGCGGTGGCGATTGACGCTCTCCTGCCAGTTGGTGTCGACGGCGACGGCGACAGGGGCGTCGATGTCGCGCAGCAGTTCCACGATGTACTTCTTGAACAGCACGTCGCCATAGCAAACGATCACCGGGACGTCGGTGTCGACGCCGGAGAGGGCCAAGGCCAGCGAATGCAGTTCGCCGTTTTCCGCGAAGTCGTCGTTGTCGACGTAATGCAGGCCGGGCAGGCTCACCGCCGCCTTCGCATATCCGCGGACGACGTGAATTCGGTTGATGCCGAGCGCGTTGAGGGTGATGACGATATGGCCGAGCAGCGGCTGGTTGCCGATCGGCAGCATCGTTTTCGGCAGCGTTGCCGTCAGTTCGCCGAGTTCCTCGCCGCGTGCTGCGGCGAGGAGGATCGCGGAGGGCGCGAGACGCGCCTTAGGCAGGTAACGGTCCTCGGCCTCTTGCAGTGCGGCGGCGCCCTGCAGCCGGAAGACCTCGCGGACCGGTGCGATGGCGTCTTCGACGGCGACCAGGCTTTCGCTGGCGAACAGCGTTGCTGTCGTCTCCTGCATCGCCCTGATGCCGGCGCGCAGCACATGGTTAGCCCAGATCACCAGCGCGATGCCGTGTTCGCGGAAGACCTCGGTCGGCGTCGCGTAGTAGGTCGTCGGGACGATGACGACCGGGCAGCGTCCGCCCCATTCGGTCTTGAAGGCGAGGATTTCGTCCGGCATGCGCAGCGCGCTGTGGATCAGGATCGCGTCGGCGCCGGCGGCATGGTAGGCCTCGGCGCGACGCAGGGCTTCGGCGAGGCCCCAGCCGGCGATGAAGGCCTCGACGCGGGCGACGATCGAGAAGTTGTCGTTGGCCTGCGCATCCTTGCCGGCCTTGATCTTGCCGCAGAACTCATCGATCTCAGCGAGCGGCTGGCGGTTGCCGCCGATGAAGCTGTTGGTCTTCGGAAAGACCTTGTCTTCGAGGCAGACCGCGGCGATATCGCGCTGTTCGAGCTTGCGCACCAGGCGTTGCACGTTGTTGAAATTGCCGTAGCCGGTATCGCCATCGAGCATGATCGGGAGGGTGGAGGCGTCGGCCATGAACTCGATTACGTCGAGTACCTGCGTCCAGCTTGCCTCATTGTTGTCGCGCACGCCGAGTTGCGCGGAGATCGCCAGGCCGCTGGCCCAGATGCCCTTGAAGCCGGCCTCCTCGACGATCTTAGCACTCAGCCCGCTATGCGCCTCGCAGATGAATTCGAGTTGCGGCGACACGAGCAGCGAACGGAAGGCGGCGACCTTATCTGGTCTCTTCATCTGTTTCTCGAGTGGGTGGGTCAGGAGAGCTTGCGCCAGCGACAGGGAAGATAGACCTCGGTATTGGCCTTGCTAATGATGTCGAATTTTGCCTCATGGCCGCCGACCTTGCCGCAGTCGGCGACAGTGATCAAAAGTGCGGCGCGCACGTAGTCATCCGACGGGATGCCCAGCGCCCGTTGCGCCCAGGCACCGAGATAATAAGCGCCCGGATAAATGTTTAGCGGATCGGTGAGTATCTCGAAGGCGTGGGTACCCGCGGCCAGTCCGACGATATCGGCGAAGCCGGAGGCGAAATCGTGGATCAACACATCGGCCGAATTGGTCAGCAGTAAGCCGAAGCGTGCCTGCGGCACAGGTTCCGAGCAGCGCAGGGACAGCCGCAGGCGCAGACGATCGCCCATTGCGAAACTAGAGCGCGGGGCGCCGTCGACGTCGGCGACGCCGAGTTCGAGCAGTTCGATGCAATGGCGCAGGCCACGGCGACCGCTGTACGCCTTGCGCAGGTCGATTCCGGTGGCCGTGGCGACCGGTCCTCGATGCAGGTCGACCGCCTTGGCCGGACTGCCGTCGAAGCGCAACTGGCCTTGTTCGATCAGCAGCACGCGCGTGCAGTAGGCATTGACCGCCTGCATGCTGTGGCTGACGAAGAGCGTCGTGACGCCGTCGGCCATCAACTCGCGCATGCGCGTCAGACATTTGGCCTGGAAGTCGATGTCGCCGACCGACAGCGCTTCGTCGATAACCAGGATGTCCGGCTCGACTTCCACGGTGACGGCGAAGGCGAGGCGGACGAACATGCCGCTCGAATACATCCGGACCGGCTGTTCGATGAATTCGCCGATGTCGGCGAAGGCGGCGATGCGCTCGAAGCGGGTGGCCATCTCGGCGCGGGAGAAGCCGGCGATCGCGCCCTGCAGGAAGACGTTCTCACGGCCGGTGAATTCCGGGTGGAAGCCGGAGCCGAGTTCAAGGAGGGCTGATATGCGGCCGCTGATTGTAACCGTGCCGGATGTCGGCTTGCGGATGCCACAGATCAACTGCAGCAACGTGCTCTTTCCCGACCCGTTTCGGCCGATAATGCCGACCGTCTCGCCAGGGCCAACGTCAAAGCTGAGACCATCGAGTGCATGGAAAGCCTTATAGCGACCGAAGCGGTCTCCAGTTAGGCGGGCGAGTAAGCCGTGCAGTGGGTGGTCGTACAGGCGGTAGGTCTTGCTCAGGCCGCGTACCGAGATCACTGAATCACACGACATCGGCAAACTCTTCGCGGCAGCGCGTGAAGAAAGTGTGGCCACCAATCACGAATAGCCCGCCGATCAGTAAAGACATGCACCAAGAGCGCCAATCTGGAGGATTCCCATCGAGCAGTGTCCGTCGCAAGTCCTCGATAGCGAGTGCCAGAGGATTGACCATATTTAGGCTGCGCATTATGCCAGGTGCGGCGTTAGCGGGATAGAACACGGGCAGAACGAACATCAGCAATTGCGCTAGCACCGGCATGCCATGCGCCAAGTCGCGCAGGTAGGCGCCAGCCGCGGCGAGGAACCAGGCTGCGCCGAGGGTGAACAGCCAAACCGGCAACAGCACAAGTGGTGCCATCAGCATCGCGGCGCTACCGTGCCCGGCAAACAAGGCGCCACAGCCAAGGAGCAGGAGGTGGACCGCGCCGTGTATCAAGGCAGTAAGTACCGCTACTAGTGGCAGGATCTCAACCGGGAAAATGATCTTCTTGATGAAATTCTGGTTAGCACCCAGGAGACGTGGCGTGCTGGTGATAACTTCAGAGAAGGGTGTGAACACAGTCAGTCCGCAGTATATGAAAAGCGCCATGTTGAGACCGCTTCGACTGACTTCGGCCTCACCCCAGCGGCCGCCGAAGATCCCGCCAAAAACCAGCGTGAAGGCGAGCAGCAGCAGCAATGGGTAAAGGAAGGACCAGCCGACGCCAAGCACCGAACCACGGTACTTGACTAGAACTTCTCGCCTCACCAATTGCCCGATCAGGTAACGATGTTTGACGAGCCCGGCAATCGCGAGCAGGGGATTAGATGAGGGGGGCGGGTAAGGCATCTAAGCGGGATTTGGTGTGTGTCTAGCTCTTCTGCTGCGGGCCGGCGGTGTTGACGTCATCAGTCAGATTCCTAGCGTTGCTGATGGTGATTGGTCATGCAAGCGTATAGAAGCTGTGCCATGTTCTTACAACCGCAGTGTATCCGAGATGTGGCGTTTGAATTGCCAGCGAAACGCAGTGTCCGTTCTAGCGCCACAGAAAGATCGGTCCACACCTTGAGGCCGAGTTCTTCGCGAGCACGGGCGAGGTCCGGAACGTAGCGGGTTGGTGGCTTGTCGTCTGGCCGGAGCAGTCTCTTGACGGCTATTGGGCCTGCTATCCGGGCGACCTTGGCAGCAAGCGCTGCGAGGTCTATGGCTAGGTCTGAGCCGACGTTGTACGGCCGTCCGGGCACCCCGACGAGCAGGAGCTTGAGCAGCCAGATCACCAAATCACTGGCGTAGAGATAACCACGCAACGGTGTGCCATCACCGTGGACGACAATCGGTCCGCCATTGATCGCATCGCGCAGAAAATTACCAGCCGCAAATCGGGCGTTCAGCGGCAGATGGGGCCCAATGAACGAAAAGCAGCGGGCTATTACGCAAGGGACTTCGGGCGTCAGCGCGCACATCTGTTCCACGAGACGCTTGCCTTGACCGTACGCGGAGGCGGGGTTCATTGGGTCGGGCGCACCGCTGTAGGTCTCGGGGATGTGGCTCAGTTCCTGCGGTTGCGGGCCATACACGGCGCCCGAACTGGTGACCAGCATGCGGCGCACCCTGGTGTGGCGGGCATAGTCGAGAATATGGCGAATGCTGGCCAGCTTGGTCTGCAGCATTTCGATCGGGTCGGTCCGGTCGAGGTGGGGGCTGGTGGCCGTGGCCAGATGCAGGATGTAGTCATGGCGCCGATCCGGAAAAGGAAAGTTTGCCGGATGACCACAGAGCCAGTCGAACTCGCTGCGTTTCGCCAGATGTGGCATGCGGGCGAGAAAGCGCTGGGGATCGCGGCTCAGCACCGTGGCGCCGACATCGGCTTTCAGCAGGTCGTTGGCTGCGGTGAGGGTTTCGAGCAGCCAGATGCCGAAAAAGCCCGTACCGCCGGTGATGAAAATCCGCGAGCCGGCCAGTTCGCGCCACAAGGGGCCGGTGTGCGCGAGGATGTGTTCGAGGTCGGCAGCGGGCAGGGGCGGGCAGGGCAGGTTCACAAACCGACCCCCAGAAATTCGCTGATCCTGTCGGCCACGAAGTCGAGCATGTCCTCGCCCAGCCCCGGCCACAACCCAACCCAGAAGGTGTCGAGCATCACGCGGTCGGTATTCGCCAGTTGCCCGGCAACGCGAAAGTCGCGATCGGCCATGTACGGTTGCCGGGTCACGTTGCCGGCGAACAGCAGTCGCGTGCCGATGCGGTACTGATCGAGGTAGGTGAGCAGGTCGACACGGTTGCATTCGGCCGCTGGTTTGAGCGTCAGCGGGAAGCCGAACCACGACGGGATACTACCGGGAGTGGCTTCGGGCAGAACGAGGAACTCGGCGCAAGCGCTCAGGCGTGCCATCAGGAAGTCGTAGTTCCTTTGTCGGGCGCCGATGAAGTCCGGCAGACGATCGATCTGCGCCAGTCCACACGCGGCCTGTATGTCGGTGATCTTGAGGTTGTAGCCGAGTTGGGAGTAGCTGTATTTGTGGTCGTAGCCGAACGGCAATTCGCCGTGCTGCTGGGCGAAACGCTTGCCGCAGGTGTTGTCGTAGCCGGTTGCGCACCAGCAGTCGCGGCCCCAGTCACGAAGCGATTCGAGGATTTTCCTGAGTTGGGCGTTACGCGCGAACACTGCCCCTCCCTCGCCCATGGTGATGTGGTGCGCGGGATAGAAGCTCAGCGTGCCGATGTCACCGAAGGTGCCGACCGAGCTGCCAGCGTAGCTTGCGCCGAGCGCATCACAGCAGTCTTCGATCAGCCACAGGCCATGCTTTCTGGCAATCCGGCAGACCTCGTCCAGATTGAACGGGTTGCCCAGGGTGTGGGCGAGCATGATCGCTCGCGTTCGGCTGGAGATGGCGTTCTCGATCTGATCGACATCGATGTTGTAAGTCGGCAGCGTGACATCGACGAAGACCGGCACACAGCCATTCTGAAGGATCGGGTTGATGGTGGTGGGAAAGCCGGCGGCAACCGTGATGACTTCGTCGCCTGGCTTGATCGCGCGCTCGCCCAGGCTTGGCGACGTGAGCGCACTGAAGGCCAGCAGGTTGGCAGAGGAACCCGAGTTGGTGGTGAGCACGTGCTCGACGTTCAGGAACTGTCCCAGCCGTTGCTCGAATGCGACGTTGAAACGGCCGGTGGTCAGCCAGCCATCAAGAACGGCATCGACCATGTGGCACAGCTCGCCGGCGCCGAGAACCTTGCCAGCTGCCGGGATGGCGGTGACGCCGGCACGGAAGGCAGTGGCCGATCCCCTCTCATGCGCATAACGTTCCACGAGGTCGAGGATCTGTTTTCTTAATTGCTCAGCGCTCATGTTGCAAAGAGGCTTCCCGTTTCCCGGCTGTAGCGGCCGATTTGCTGTCTGGAAATCTCGGCCATGTCCTGGCCGCTCAAGTGCGCACGGTACCACTCTACAGTCAGCCGTAGGGCGGTATCGATCGACCAGTGCGGCTGCCAATGCAATATCGAGAGGGCTTTGGACGCATCGAGTCGCAGGCAGGGAGTCTCATGTGGATAGGGTACGCTGTCACCAGTCCAGGCTGCGCCTTCCCCCCAGAGGCCGACTAGGGTGTCGAGCACCTCCGCAACGGTCCGCGTGTGTTCGGTGGGTGGGCCGAAGTTCCATGCTTCAGCGAAGTTCGCCCCCTGTGTGCACAGTTGTTCGGCCAGCATCAGGTAGCCGGCCAGAGGTTCGAGCACATGTTGCCAAGGCCGAACCGCACCAGGGTGTCGCACCGGCAAAGGGCGATTTTGGGTAAAAGCGCGGATGGCGTCAGGAATCAGTCGGTCAGGGGACCAGTCGCCCCCACCCATCGCATTTCCTGCCCGTGCGGTTGCTACGGCGGTGCAGTGCCTGGTGTGGTCGAGGGGGCAAAAGAAGGACGAGCGGTAGCCAGCGGTGACCAATTCTGCGCAGCCCTTGCTGCTGCTGTAGGGGTCGTTACCGCCGAACGGATCGCCTTCACGGTGTGCCGGGCCGAATTCTCGGCTTTCGTAACACTTGTCGCTAGTGACGATTACGACAGCTCGCACGCCTTTGGTCTGGCGGACGGCGTCGAGCAAATTGACGGTTCCCATGACATTGGTCGAGTAGGTTTCGACTGGCCGGGCATACGATGGCAAAACCAGTGCTTGTGCTGCGAGATGGAAGACGATTTCCGGTTGGTGGTCGTGGAAGGTGGCTCGTAGCCGTTCCGCATCTCTGATGTCTGCCAATACTGACACCAGTTGTTCCCGCAGTCCGGAAAGTTCGAAAAAGTTGGGTTGGGTCGACGGCGACAAGGCGTAACCGACCACCCGCGCACCCATGCCTTCTAACCACAGGGAAAGCCAACTCCCCTTGAACCCGGTATGGCCCGTAACCAGGACGCGCTTGTCCTTCCAGAACGCGCTTTGGATTACCATGTTTTCCACGGTGCGGCGCCCGAAGCCCAGAGTGCTTCAAGATGGTTCTTGTCGCGGAGTGTATCCATGCCCTGCCAGAAGCCTTCGTGCCGCCACACGGCAAGCTGGCCGTTTCGCGACAGGTTCTCAACCGGCCCGGATTCCCACTGGCAGGAATCTCCGTCGATCAGATCGAGTACTGCGGGGTCGAGGATAAAAAAACCGCCGTTGATCCAGCCTCCTTCTCCCGTCGGTTTTTCGCGGAAGGCGAGTACGCGGTCACCGGCGACATCCAGCGCGCCAAAACGACCGGGTGGAGTGACTGCCGTAACTGTCGCGCGGACTCCCTGCCGGCGATGGAAGGCGATTGAACCACTGATGTCTATGTCACCGACACCGTCACCATAGGTAAAACAGAAGCTCTCCTCTTTGTCTAGATGCGCGCGTACCCGACGCAGACGGCCACCCGTTTCCGTGGTATCGCCGGTGTCGATCAGTGTGATCCGCCATGGCTCGGCGTGATGCCTGTGAACTTCCATCTGGTTGGTCGACATGTCGAAAGTTACATCTGACATGTGCAGAAAGTAATTGGCGAAATACTCCTTGATGACGTAGCCGCGATAGCCCAGGCAGATCACGAAGTCGTTGATGCCGTGACTCGCGTAGATCTTCATGATGTGCCAGAGGATGGGTTTGCCGCCGATTTCAACCATTGGCTTGGGTCGGATCTCCGTTTCTTCCGCCAGTCGAGTGCCCGCACCCCCGGCCAGGATTACTGCCTTCATGGCAGAGTGCCCTGCGTCTGAAAATTCGGGCACGGGTTCTTGTTGCCAGCGATGTTGTCAGCACAATCCTCTTCGTTGACGCAGCCATTGACGCCGCCGATCCGCTTCACTTCCTCAGATAATCCAGCAGCGCAGGCACCGTGGCGAAGCGGGGGCTTGTTGTCGTAGTGAACTTCCCGTAGCCCCAGGTGACCGCGGCGAAGTGCAGGCCATTGGCCGCAGCAGCAACCTCGTCTTCCGGCGTGTCGCCGACATAGATGGTGTCTTCGGCAGCGAGTGCATGCGCGGTGAGGAGTCGGGCCAGCATCGTGGCCTTGTCCTGCAGCCGTGGAGTTTCGCGGTCGAGCGCATACACGTCGCGGAAGTGTTGCTCCCACTGCAGGTGACTCATGATCAGGCGGGTTGGCGCGATGCGTTTGTTGGTTGCCAGGAAGCAATGTATGCCAGCCGCCGTCAAGGCATCGAGCAACTCCTGCACGCCGGCGAAAATTTCGCTGGCGCGGTAGCCACTCGTATCGTAGTGCGCCTTGAACTGCTCGGCCAGTGCGTCCAGCAGTGTCTCGTCACTATCGCCGACCAACTCGCGCAGTGTCTCGGTGAGCGGAGGGCCGATGCGGACTGCCGCCCACGGGATCCTTGGCTCTATGCCTTGTGCCGCCAGGGCTTTGTCGAAAGCATCCAGTATCGCCGCACGGGAGTCGATCAGCGTGCCGTCGAGATCGAAAATGATGGAACGAAACATGGGGTTTTCCGCTCAGGGGTTGTGAAGAATACGCGCAGTCGGGAGAAGGCTCTTCCGCCCGGAAGGGACCCCCTGGTTCGGCCTGCCCGATGGGGACACCATTTCCTGAAATGCTCTCGTCAGTTGGACTTCGGGGTGAACACGGTGGCAATGTGCGGCGCGTTGATGGCGGCGTCGAACCAGGCTTCGATCTGTTCGAGATTGGCCGACGCGATCTGCTCGAGCATGGCCGGCGGGATCGGGCCAAACCGTCGGGTGAGCAGGCGTTGCAGGGCCAGAGACTCGCCTTCGAGCTTTCCTTCGAGTTTTCCTTCGAGTATCCCTTCGAGCTTGCCCATCTGTAAACCTCTTTGCTCGCCGATCAGGACACCCTCTGCCACGGCCTTGGCCTTCCATTGATCAATGTTCGTTTCCAGCATGTCGGTTCCTCTCAGCAGTTCATCCAGTGTCGGCAGTGGCAGGCCGGGCATCTTCCGGCTCAATCGGTAGCGCATCCACTGCATCACCGCGCGGTCAATGGTCTGTTTGAAGGGCGATTGGGCGACGGCCTGACCCAGATAGCGGATCGCCCGTTTGGTGTCTTCCATATCGCGGGTATGTTCCATCCGGAAGATTGCCGCCATCACCCGTTGCAACCCGTCGAGATATTCCGCACTGAACCGCCCCTCATCGAGCAACCAGAATTTCAGCTTGGGTTGAAACGCCGTCAGTTCCACCATTCTCGCGTCAGTTGGACTTCGGGGTGAACACGGTGGCAATGTGCGGCGCGTTGATGGCGGCGTCGAACCAGGTTTCGATCTGCTCGAGGTTAGCCGCCGCGATCTGCTCGAGCATGGCCGGCGGGATCGGGCCAAACCGTCTGACAAGCAGGCGTTGCAGGGCCAGAGACTCGCCTTCGAGCTTCCCCTCGAGCTTCCCCTCGAGCTTTCCCTCTTGCTTACCTTCGAGCTTGCCTAACTGTAAACCTCTTTGCTCGCCGATCAGGACACCCTCTGCCACGGCCTTGGCCTTCCATTGATCAATGTTCGTTTCCAGCATGTCGGTTCCTCTCAGCAGTTCATCCAGTGTCGGCAGCGGCAGGCCGGGCATCTTCCGGCTCAATCGGTAGCGCATCCACTGCATTACCGCGCGGTCAATGGTCTGTTTGAAGGGCGATTGGGCGACCGCCTGACCCAGATAGCGGATCGCCCGTTTGGTGTCTTCGATATCGCGGGTATGTTCCATCCGGAAGATTGCCGCCATCACCCGTTGCAACCCGTCGAGATATTCCGCACTGAACCGCCCCTCATCGAGCAACCAGAATTTCAGCTTGGGTTGAAACGCCGTCAGTTCCACCATTCTCGCGTCAGTTGGACTTCGGGGTGAACACGGTGGCAATGTGCGGCGCGTTGATGGCGGCGTCGAACCAGGTTTCGATCTGCTCGAGGTTAGCCGCCGCGATCTGCTCGAGCATGGCCGGCGGGATCGGGCCAAACCGTCTGACAAGCAGGCGTTGCAGGGCCAGAGACTCGCCTTCGAGCTTCCCCTCGAGCTTCCCCTCGAGCTTTCCCTCTTGCTTACCTTCGAGCTTGCCTAACTGTAAACCTCTTTGCTCGCCGATCAGGACACCCTCTGCCACGGCCTTGGCCTTCCATTGATCAATGTTCGTTTCCAGCATGTCGGTTCCTCTCAGCAGTTCATCCAGTGTCGGCAGTGGCAGGCCGGGCATCTTCCGGCTCAATCGGTAGCGCATCCACTGCATCACCGCGCGGTCTATGGTCGGCTTGAAGGGCGATTGGGCGACGGCCCGACCCAAGTAGCGGATCGCCCGTTTGGTGTCTTCCGTGTCGTGGGCATGTTCCATCCGGAAGATTGCCGCCATCACCCGTTGCAGCCCGTCGAGATATTCCGCACTGAACCGCCCCTCGTCGAGCAACCAGAATTTCAGCTTGGGCTGAAACGCCGTCAGTTCCGGCGGGTGGGGTTGAATCAGGTCGAAGATCTGGGTACTGCCGTTCCAGCGCGCATCGCCATTGTAGATCACCATCGGCAGGACCGGTGGCAGGCCGTTTGCCAGGTCGATGGCCTTGCTGCGCACCAGATGGTCGTAGCCTGTATCGTGCAACTGAACCATGGCGTCGATTGTAGTGCCTTGGAATCGGGCGCGCAAACCGGGCCCGAAGCGCCGGAGAGGTATCGAGCAGGCGCTGCGAAGTCACGGTCCCGCCGATCGCTTTCCGGACGGGTGTCTGGACCTGGCGCGTGCTGGGCCACATCAGGAACGCTGCGCGCAATCTCGCTCCTGTCCGCGTGACTATTCGCACAGCATCCGAGTGGGATCGCGTTTATCGTTTATCCGTGTCTGGATTCTGGTCATCGCGCTGCTCATTCAACGGGCAGAACGATCGGGGGCCAGCAACACCGGGAAGCAGGTCACCTCACCGGCCATTCCTGAAAAACGTACTGCAGCCTTATAATTTCGCGTCCTGTTTCCGACGCCATGCCTTTGAAAGGTTAGAAATGACTCGACTGGCGCATCCCGGTTGGGTTCCCAGCTCAGGGGAATCTCTGGCAAAAACCATCACCACCGCTTTCGAGCGACCGTCACTGCTTGAACGACAGGGGCTGGGAGCGTGCTTTGTCGACACCAGCCCTGCAGGCGGAACGTCCGGCGAGTTGCACGTACGTCGCACAGAGTTTGGCAGCAAGGCGAGCCCAGCCGAAGGCACTTTGCCGGCTATTGCCTGGACCAAGCTGGCAGCCTCGGCGCTGAAGCAAACGCTGGAGCTGTCAACGGCGTGGGACCGACTGAACGCCAGACGTGGTGACCTGCCTTTTCTCTCGTCAGATGCGATGATCGCTGCGCTCGAGATCTTTGGTGAAGGGAACGAGAAACTGCTGGTCGGCAAGCGAGGACCGCGGGTGGTCGCCATGTTCCTCCTCGTGCCGCTGCCAAACTTTCTCTGGTGCACCTTTCAACCCTCCCAGATCCCGCTTGGAGCCTGGGTGGCTGACCCTGCTCTGGATCTCGCGGATCTGGCACGTAGTCTGGTTCGGGGGCCGCTTGGCCTGTGCCTGTCGCTCTCGTTTACGCAGATGGACCCTGGCCTCTGCTCGCGCAGTGAAGACACCACCGACAGCCAGAGTTGCGACTACATCGAAACCGGCTGGATCGAGCTGACAGGAACTTTTGAAGACTACTGGAACGAGCGCGGCAAGAACCTGCGCCAGAATCTGCGCAAGCAGAGGAGCAAACTGGCGGCCCAGGGCGTCAGCGTGCACATGCGCGTCTTGACGGACGGTTCAGAGATGGCTGCCGCCGTCGAGCGCTATGGCGCGCTGGAGAGTGCCGGCTGGAAGGCGGGGCAGGGTACAGCGATCCATTGTGACAATGCCCAGGGGCACTTTTACCGGAGATTGCTCGAAAGCGCGGCCACGCGGGGCGAAGCGGTGGTCTTCGAATACCTGTTTGATGACCGCGTCGTGGCTTCCAATCTTTGCCTGCAACGCCGGGGAATTCTGACTATCCTGAAAACGACTTACGACGAATCGATCAAGGCCTGCTCACCGGCCTTTCTGCTGAGTCAGGAGCAGCTTGCATACCTGTTCCAGGGAAAAATTGTCAGTCGAGTCGAATACTACGGCCGAATGATGGACTGGCATACGAAGTGGACAGAAAACAAGCGTACCTTGCATCACTTCACGATGTATCGCTTGCCGCTGCTCAAGCAAATCGCCGCATTGCGGCGGCGCCGGGTTCGGCGGCTCACCACGGATTGAGGGGCCTGCTGCGCTACCTGCGCCCACCGAGCAGTCCGAGGAGGCCTTCGGCGAGGCGCTGCACGGTATGCGGGTCGGGAACGGGCAGCTTGAGGTAGCGTTGCCCGGTCGCAGAATCGGTTTGTACCCACGGCGACTCGCTTTCGTCGCTGGACGCCCTTGCCAGTTCGCCAAGCAATTGCATGCCGGCCGTCAGCAGTGGTGCCCAGGGATCGGCGGCTACCGGTAGTGTCGCGGCGGCGGGTGACAGTGTTTCGGCAGTGGCAGTGGGAGTGGGAGTGGTAGTGGGAGTCGGGCGGGGTTCGCCAGCGGCGGTCTCCACGGCCCCGCTGGAAGGTTCGGATTGCCGGTATTCTTCCCCACTGTCAGGTGCCGTCCCGCTTTCCGTCGTGGCATCGAGTGGCGAGCTGTCCTGACCTTCCGCGTATACCGGGGTCTCGCTTTGCGCGGCACTGGAGACCTGTTCGACGGTTTCCATGAATTTCGACAAACGCGTGCCCTGCAGGACGATCTCGCTTTCGCCGCCGTCGAGGATGCCGGCAAACAAGGACTGCTTGAACGCGAGCACCGAGAGCATGCCTTCCTCGATCGTTCCCCTGGCGACGAAGTTGATCACCTGCACGCCGCGCGTCTGGCCCAATCGGTGCACACGACCGATGCGTTGTTCGAGCACTGCCGGATTCCACGGTAGATCCATGTTGATCACCACCGCTGCTGCGTGTTGCAGGTTGAGACCGACGCCGCCGGCGTCGGTGCTGAGAAAAAGTCTGCAGGCGGGGTCATTGTTGAAGCGATCGACGAGCGCTCCACGCTTTTCGCCCGGCACGCCGCCGTGGAACAGCACATGCTCCCAGCCACGCTGGCGAAGGCGGCGGACGATCAATTCGTGCGTCCGCAGCCACTGGCTGAAGACGACGACCTTGGCCTGTGAGTCGCTCAGGATGTCGTCGAGCAGGGCCAGCAGTTCGTCGGCCTTGTAGCCGTCGTCGGTCTCGTGGTCGATCAGGAAGCTGCTGTTGCACGCCATACGCATGTTCTGCAACGCACAGTGCAGACGCAACTGGTCCTTGTCGGAGAGGAAACCGGTGTGGCGCCAGCGCTGGACAATGCGCGCGACGACCAGCCGGTTCTCTTCGTGATGGTCTGCCTGCAGCTGACTCATCGGCATGAACAGGGTGTTGTCAACGCGCTCGGGCAGTTGGTCCAGTACTTCGGCCTTGCGCCGGCGCAAGAGGATCGGCGCCAGTGTCTCGCCGATCCGGTGCAGATCGCGGTAGCCGATGACGCGTCCGCGCTCATCGCGCTCCTGATGTTCGTCGAGCAGGCGCCAGGTGGGTCCCAGGCGGTACTGATCGACGAACTGGACGATCGAGATCAGTTCCTCGAGCCGGTTTTCGAGTGGGGTGCCGGTCAGCACGATGGCGTAGGAACTGTCGATACGCTTCAGCGCACGTGCGGCAATGGTGTTCCAGTTCTTGATCCGCTGTGCTTCGTCGACGATCACCACGTCCGGCGCCCAGGCCTGGATCAGGTCGAGGTCGCGGCTCAGCGTTTCGTAGTTGGTGATCTTGCAGAAGTCGTTCTGTGCATAACGCGCCTGGCGCACGCCGCGCAAGCCACCGATGACCGTTGCGCGGCGTTCGGTGAAGCGGGCGAACTCGCGCTCCCACTGATGCTTGAGCGAGGTCGGGCAGACGATCAGCACCCGTTCTGCGGCGAAGTGGCGGGCGAAGATTTCCACTGCAGCGATGGCCTGTACGGTTTTGCCCAGGCCCATTTCATCGCCGATCAGAGCGCGGCCGGCACGTGCAGCGAAGAGTGCGCCTTCGCGTTGGTAGGGATAAAGCGCGACCTTGAGCAGGGTTTGCAGGTCAGGGCTGTCGGCGCCCAGCGGGTAGGCCTTGGCGAGCGCGTGCCGGCGTAGTTCGCCGTCGCGGACTTCGGCGATGAAGGACAAAGCGTCTTCAGCGCAGCGTAACTCATGGCCGGCGGCGCGAACGTGGTCCACGAACACAGGCAGATCGGCAAAGTGCTGTGGCGGCAACTGCCAGTCATTGACAGGATCAAACAGACGCCGCGCCGCCGGCTGCAGATCGGACGGGAAATCGCGGCCCAGACGGAGGCGGATACGCCGCTGTCCGCTATAGTCAAGAAAGAGTTCGCTGAACGATCCCGGGAAGCCGCGTGCGAGCGCGGTCTTGCCCCCCGGTCGGGCACCGATCTGCGCCAGCGTGAATTCGATGTGCTTGCAGGTGCCGAGATTGTTGGTGGCAAAGTCGGGACACGCGCAGTAGTTGTCGCCGGGGAGTGCACCGCGAATCGCCACCCGGTAGCGGCTGCGACTTTCCGGGTTGAACACCTGGAATTCGGAGAACACCGGATCGTCGCCGAGGTTCTCCAGGCCGAACTTCTGCTCGCGGCCGAATTGCCGGCGCAACGCCCTTTGCCATTCATCGGCCGCCAGATCGGCGGGTTTGCGCTGGCGCGAGAGGCGCGGTTCGGCAGCGCTGCGGGTGGGAGCCTTGTTGTTCTTGCTGGAGGTGGTTCCGGGTATCTTGCTCATGGCGTCGTCGGATGTTGTTGATCAGGTTCGCGTGGAAGGCTATCGGCGGCTGCCACGGTCAGCGTTTCAGGCGGGCAAAGGCGCTGGCCATGGCGCTGCCCGGTTGTGGCTGGTCTTGCTGGCGCTGCCGTGCCCTGGCCGAGGCCGGTGCGGGCGCGGCTTTCGGTGTGTTCGGCAGCGCGTCGACGAGACGCATGCTCAGCGCAATACGCTGGCGCGCCAGATCCACTTCGAGCACCTTGACCTTGACCACATCGCCGGCCTTGACGACCGTACGTGGATCCTTGACGAATCTGTCGGCGATCGCCGAGATATGCACCAGTCCGTCCTGGTGCACGCCGATGTCGACAAAGGCGCCGAAGTTGGCGACGTTGGTGACCACGCCTTCGAGGATCATCCCCGGCTGCAGATCCTTGGCGGACTCGACGCCCTCCCGGAAAGCGGCGGCCCGGAATTCCGGGCGCGGGTCGCGGCCCGGTTTTTCGAGTTCCTTGAGGATATCGCGAACGGTCGGCAGGCCGAACCTGTCGTCGATGAATTTTTCCGGAAGCAGCGTCCTGAGCAGTCGTGAGTCACCGATGACCTCGCCGATGCCTTTCCGGATGTCGGCGAGAATTCGCTCGACGAGTGGGTAGGCTTCGGGGTGTACCGCCGAACGATCAAGCGGGTTGTCGCTCTCATGCACGCGCAGGAAACCGGCGGCCAGCTCGAAAGTCTTGTCGCCGAGACGCGGGACTCCCCGGAGCGCTTGCCGGTTGGGGAAGGCGCCATGCTTGTCGCGATGGGTCACGATATTCGCCGCAAGCGTCGGGCTGAGGCCGGAAACGCGGGTCAGGAGCGCTACCGAAGCGGTGTTGACGTCTACCCCGACCGCGTTCACACAGTCCTCGACCACGCCGTTCAGCGCTTTGGCCAGCTTGCTCTGGCTGACGTCATGCTGGTACTGGCCGACCCCGATGGACTTGGGGTCGATCTTCACCAGTTCGGCCAGCGGGTCCTGCAGGCGACGGGCAATCGATACGGCGCCGCGCAGGCTGACGTCGAGGTCCGGGAATTCGCGCGAGGCGTATTCGGAAGCCGAATAGACCGAAGCGCCAGCCTCCGAGACGACGATCTTGCCAAGGTGCAGGTCCGCGTGCTGGCGGATCAGGTCACCAACCAGGCGATCGGTCTCGCGCGAGGCGGTGCCGTTGCCGATGCTGATCAGGGCGACCTGGTACCTGCGTGCGAGCTGCGCCAGGGTGTGCAGCGCGCCGTCCCAGTCACGGCGCGGCTCGTGTGGGTAGATCGTGGCGGTGTCGAGAAGTTTGCCGGTGGGGTCAACGACGGCGACCTTGACGCCGGTGCGCAGGCCGGGGTCAAGGCCCATGGTGGCGTGCTTGCCGGCGGGTGCGGCGAGCAGCAGATCGTGCAGGTTGGCGCCAAACACCCGGATCGCCTCGGCTTCGGCACGCTCGCGCAGCGCATTCATCAATTCCAGTTCGAGGTGCAGCGAAGCCTTGATGCGCCAGGTCCAGCGCACCGTATCGGCAAGCCACCGGTCGGCCGGTCGACCCTGGTCGACGATGCCGAAGCGCCGCGCGATGCGCGATTCACACGGGTTGGGGCCATTTGCCTGGTCGTCGAGTTCATTGTCGAGAACCAGCGCCAGTTGCAGCAGGCCCTCGTTACGGCCGCGGAACAGCGCCAGGGCGCGATGCGAGGGAACCGCCAGAAGGGGTTCGGCGTAGGCAAAATAGTCCTGGAACTTGGCGGCCTCGATTTCCTTGCCGGCGACGAGCGTCGATTTCACGAAGCCATGCGCCTCAAGGTAGCTGCGCAACTCGCCGAGCAGGGCGGCGTCTTCCGAAAACTGTTCCATCAGAATCTGGCGGGCGCCGTCGAGCGCGCTCCTGACATCGCCGAAGCCGGCGTCGGCGTTGAGGAAGCGTTCGGCCTCGACTTCAGGGGCCAGCAGCGGGTTGGCGAGCAGGGCTTCGGCGAGTGGTGCAAGACCGGCTTCCCGGGCGGCTTGCGCCTTGCTGCGCCGCTTCGGCTTGTACGGCAGGTAAAGATCTTCGAGGCGTTGCTTGGTGTCCGCGGCGTTGATTGCCGCTGCCAGCTCCGGGCTCAGCTTGCCCTGCTCGTCAATCGAGGCGAGGACAGATCTGCGACGGTCTTCGAGTTCGCGCAGGTAGGTCAGACGTTCGTCGAGCAGGCGCAACTGGATGTCGTCGAGTCCCCCGGTGACCTCCTTGCGATAGCGGGCGATGAACGGCACTGTGGCGCCTTCGTCGAGCAGGGCGGCGGTGGCCAGCACCTGTTGGGGGCGGCAGGCCACTTCTGCGGCAATCCTTTCGGCAATCTGCTGGGCAACACGGGTTTCGATCGATGGCGGCATGAGCGAGGACAGGTCGGAAGGTCTGAAAAAGGCCGAACTATGCAGAATCGGCAGGCAAAACTCAAGAACACCGACGGTCGCCAGGCCGATTGCATTGCTGCCGCACCGAGAAAAGGGTTAAATTGCCAATTTTGGGCAGCGACATCCCGCTGTGGCTCAGGGAGGCATCATGAAAATCGATATTGAACACTTTGGTCTGAGAGACGTGCCGGTTGATCCGGATACCGTATTCACTTTCGCCGAGGGGGTTGCGGGTTTTACGCACTGCACGCAGTTCACGATTTTCCACGAGGAAGGCAGCAATCCCAGGGTGTTCTGGCTACAGTCGCTGGACGACGCCGAGGTCATGTTTCCGATTGTGGCGCCCGAGATGCTCGATGTCGAATACCAGATCGAGCTTTCCGACGCTGACTGTGCGCTGCTCGGGCTGGAGAAGGCCGAAGATGCCGCGGTAGTGGTCATCGTTTACCGCGACGCGGCCGAGGGTGGGAAGATAGCGGCCAATACCCGTTCGCCGATCATCCTGAACCTGAGCAATCGTCGGGCGATGCAGAAAGTGTTGCAGGAGGTGCATCCGACACTGCTGTACCGCGCGCGTTGAGCTTCAAGGTACAGGGTTTCTGGTTTTCGGCTGTCTTGTTCGTGATTGGCCGGTGCTTTCGGGAAGGCAGTGTGCTTGGACGCATGGTTTTCGGACCTGTTCTCGCCACCTCAAGTCCCGGATGGAGAGCGATGCGGGGCTTTTGCGCAAGATCGCTGCTCGCGCTCTGCCTGGTTTCTGCCGTCGGTGCTGCCGAGACGGAACAACCTGCCGGCCGGGTCAAGCGCAGTCAAGGCGGTGTCACTGTCGAGCGAGCCGGGCAAACCCGGGCAGTTGAGGTGGGTACCCTGGTTTACGTCGGGGACAGGGTGCGTACAGCGGCTGATGGTGCGGTGGGAATCACCCTGTCCGATGACACCCTGCTTACCGCCGGACCGGGCAGTACCCTGTTGATCAACAAGTTCCGCTTCAATACCACGACCAACGACGGCAACCTGCTGGCTACGCTGCTCAAGGGGACGTTGAGCGTGGTGACCGGCCTGATCGGCAAGCAGGCGCCGCAGAATGTCAGCTTCAAGACACCGACTGTCGTGCTGGGCATCCGGGGCACCGAGTTCATCATCGAAGCGCGGGGAGACGGCGAGTGAGACCAGCGACCAGCCTGCTGTCTGTGGTCGTCCTGGGGCTCGCGGCCTGTGCGCGCCTGACCGACCATGTGGTCCTGCTGCCCGGACCGGATGGCCGCACGGGCGCCCTGTCGGTGACTGCGGCCTCTGGAGAAATGGTACTTTCCGAACCCTATACCGGCGTCGACGTGGCTGGCGGCAAGGTGACCCGGCTGAGCACCAGCGCCGCGATGGTGCGCGAGGCCTTTGGCCCGTTGCTCGACATGCAGCCAGCGCGGCCACGCTTCTTCGTGGTGCATTTCGAGGCCGGCAAGGACGTACTGACGCCAGCGTCACGGGGCCTGCTGGCGAACATTGGCGCCGAGCTGGCGGCCCTGCCCGCCGGTGAAGCGGTGGTCATCGGCCATACGGATCGGATGGGGGCTCGCGAATTCAACGACCGCTTGTCTTTGCAGCGCGCAGAGCTGGTGCGGGAACGTCTGGTTGGGGCAGGGGTGCCGCGCGATGCCATCTCCGTGGCCGGGCGAGGTGAACGCGAACCGGTGGTTGTCACCGCCGACGAGGTGGCCGAGCCGCGTAACCGCCGTGTCGACATCAAGCTCCGTTGATCTGGCGCGCACGCTCTTGCACCGGCTGGCGCCGCTCGACCTGTGGCAGTGGCTGGGTGTTGCCTTGCTTGGCGTGCTGCTTGCTCACGCTACTGGCCATATCGAGCTCGGTCCCCTGAATCGAGTCGACGCACTGCTTTACGACGCCCGCGTGCGTTTGTTGGCGCGTGCGGAACCCGACCCCCGCATCGCCATCGTCGACATCGACGAGCGTTCGCTTGCCGAACTGGGACGTTGGCCGTGGAATCGGGCGCGCCTGGCTGATCTGGTCGACAGCATTTTTCGGCAACACGGTGCGTTGCTGCTCGGTCTGGACGTGATCCTGGCCGAACCGGACGAGAGTTCGGGGCTGGCTTCGCTGGATACCCTTGGGCGCGGCCCGCTACGCCACAACGACGCTTTCCAGGCCGCCCTGGCAGACTTGCGATCTCAGCTGGATTACGACGGCCGTCTCGCCGCGGTGTTCCGCCGCTATCCGGTCGTGCTCGGGTTTCATCTGTCGAGTGGCGCGGGTGCGGCCAGCAGCGGGGAACTGCCGCCCCCGCTGTCACCGAGTGCTGGCGAGCAGACTGGGCAACTGACGCAGTGGACAGGTTATGGAGCCAACCTGCCACGGCTACAGCAGGCTGCCGGTGTTGCCGGTTTTCTCAATGCGCCAATCGACCCCGACGGCGTCACGCGGCGTGCGCTGTTGCTGGCACGGCATGACGGCAAGATGTACGCAGCCCTGTCGTTGGTGATGGCGCAGATCCTGCTAGGCAACCCACCTCTGCAACTGCGCTTTGCCGAACCAACTCCGGGGTCGACCGGGAACGGCACACTGGAGGCGATTGAATTATTGACGGCGCGCGGAGTGCTGCGCATCGCGGTGGATGCGCAGGCGGGCGTGCTGCTGCCCTTTCGAGGACCGGTGGGGAGTTTTGCCTACCATTCGGCGGCCGATGTGCTGGCCGGCCGCGTGCCGGCCGACAGCCTGCGTGGCCGGGTGGTGCTCCTCGGAACGACCGCGCCGGGCCTGCTCGACCAGCGCGTCACACCGGTCGGCGAGGCCTATCCGGGTGTTGAAGCGCACGCGAACCTGTTGTCCGGCCTGCTGGCAGGAGACCTGCCACAGTCGCCCGCCTATTCGCCGGGCGTCGAGGTCCTGGGCTTGCTGTTTGTCGGCACCGCGCTGCTGTTCGGCCTGCCGAGGTTTTCACCTGCGGGGGCGGTGCTGCTGGCGATGTCGTTGTTGTTGGTGGTGGTGGCCAGCAATCTGGCCGCCTGGGCCTTCGCACACCTGGCGCTGCCGATGGCGGCCAGTCTTCTGTTGGTTGCGATGCTGCTGGCCCTGCATCTGTTCTTCGGCTATTTCGTGGAACATCGTGCCAAGCGACGTCTGGCAGAGTTGTTTGGCCAGTACGTCCCGCCCGAACTGGTCGAGGAGATGAACCGTGATCCCACCCATTACAGCATGGAGGGACGCAGTTCCGAGATGACGGTGCTGTTCGCCGACGTACGTGGTTTCACGACCCTGGCCGAGGGGATGCCGCCCGACGAACTGGCGCGGCTGATGAACGATTACTTCTCGGCGATGACCGATGTCATCCGCGCGCACCGCGGGACTCTGGACAAGTATGTCGGCGACGCGCTGGTGGCTTTCTGGGGTGCGCCGCTGGCCGACGCACAACACGCCCGGCATGCGGTAGAGGCCGGCCTGGCCATGCAGGTCGCGCTGATCGGCGTCAATCAGCGCTTTGCGAGCCGCGCCTGGCCGTCGCTGCGGATTGGCATCGGCATCAACACGGGTACGATGGTTGTGGGCGACATGGGTTCGCGCCATCGTCGCTCCTACACCGTGCTCGGCGATGCGGTGAACCTGGCTTCCCGCCTCGAAGGCTTGTCGGCGCAATACGGTGCGGGCGTTATCATCGGCGAGGCGACGTACCAGGCACTCGGCGAGTGGCGCTGCCGGCAGCTCGACCGCGTAACGGTGCGCGGGCGTACCACGCCGGTGGCGATCTATGAGCCGCTATGATTGAACTGGCGAGGCCAGTGGTCGAGTTGCGCCAGGCGGAAGCTCAAGGCGCGGCAAAAGATGCCGTAACGTAGTGAATAAAATGGATGCATAAAACGACAAGGAGACGAGGATGAGGGGAGTTGCGTGGACGATACGCGTCGCGATGCTGCTGCAGGTGCTTGCCGCAGCATTGGCCGGCTGGTTGGGCCTTGGGCTGTTCGGTGGGGGAGTCTACGGCTGGCTTGGCGCCTTGGGGGGGCTGGTGGTGCTTGCCCTGCTGATCGGTCTGGTGGTCGAGCGGCGTCTGTTGGGTCGTCTTGAGGTGCTGCGCGAGGTGCTCGCCAAGACCTACGCCGATGGTGATCTGACCAGGCGCGCAACCGTTGCGGGGCAGGATGAAATTGCCGCCGTGGCGGCCGATTTCAATCGCTTGATTGGCGGATTCGCGACCATTGTCGGTAAGGTCCTCTTCAATTCGGTCGAGGTCGGCAAGGCCTCCCGGCAACTGATCGGTGACGCCAGCCGGGTGGCATCGGGGTCGAATCAGCAGCGTGACGCTGCGTTGGCGACAGCCAGTGCCATGGGTGAGTTGACCACCAACATGCACGAGGTCAGTCAGAACGCCAGCGAAACCGCGAGCATTTCAGAGGCCTCGAACAGCTTGTCGACCGAAGGAATGGCGATCGTGCGTAATGCTTCGGCAGAGATGGAACAGATCGCCGCTTCGGTGACCGAGTCCGCGCGGGTGGTGTGTATGCTCGGCGAACGTTCCAGGGCGATCAGCGGGATCGTCCAGACGATCCACGAGATTGCCGACCAGACCAATCTGCTGGCCCTCAATGCGGCGATCGAGGCGGCGCGTGCCGGTGACCAGGGACGGGGTTTTGCGGTGGTCGCCGATGAGGTGCGCAAGCTTGCCGAACGGACCTCGCAGGCGACCGGCGAGATCAGCAGGATGATCACGGCGATCCAGGGCGAGACGCAGACCGCGATTGCCAGCATCGAGGCCGGCAGTGGGCAGGCGCGCAGGGGGGCGGACCTCGCCCGGCAGGCGGCCGAGTCGCTGGAGCGGATCAACAGCGGCGCGCGTGAGACGATGGAGAAGGTGGAAGCGATCGCTGCCGCGGTGGTCCAGCAGAGCCGTACCGGGGAGAGTATTGCCGAGCACGTACGAACGATCAGGGAAATGGCCGAAGCCAACAGCGCGGTCACTGCGGAGACACTGCTGGCGGTCGAGCATGTGGAGTGTCTGGCCGAGAACCTCGGTGAGGTCGGCAATGTTTTCAAACTCGGCCCGGCAGGTGAGCAGGCGGCCGCCACACACGCCAGAATGCCGGCAACCGTCCAGCAGGCAGCGCGTGCTGCCGGCGAACTTTTCGACAAGGCAGTCGATTCGGGCAAGATCAGCGTGGAGGACCTGTTCGATGACCACTACCAGCCGATTCCGAACACGCGGCCGCAGAAGTTCAAAACCCGTTTCGACGCCTTTACCGACCAGAACGTGGTCGAACTGCAGGAGAATCTGCTGCATCAGAACAAGTGTCTGATCTACGCCATATGCATCGACCGCAACGGTTACGTGCCCACCCACAACCGGAAATTCTCGCAATCGCTGACCGGAGACGAAAAGACCGATTTCGTGAACAACCGTGGGAAGCGAATCTTCGACGACCCGGTGGGCAAGCGTTGTGGCAGTCACCAACAGCCGTTCCTGCTGCAGACCTATCGCCGCGATACCGGTGAAGTCCTGCACGACATCTCGGCGCCGATTTTCGTCAAGGGTCGGCGCTGGGGTGGCTTTCGCATCGGCTACGCGACCGAGTTCTGAGCTGGCCTGCTGATGCTCGTGTTGTAGTGGACGATCATGACGCGGCGCCACGTATTGGATTAAGATGTCGGGGATAAGGCGTGGGCTGTTCTTTGCGCGAGGAAGAGAAAAATGTCAGAGTTGCTGAAAAACATTGATGCCCGCACCAAGCTGGCCGGAACCAACAAGCTGGAGATCCTCCTGTTCTCGCTGGGGACCGATTCGCGCACGGGGCGACGCGAGACTTTCGGCATCAATGTCTTCAAGGTGCGCGAGGTGATGCGGACGCCGTCGATTACCTCGGCGCCGGAAATGCCCGCTTCGGTCGAGGGAATGGTCAGTTTGCGGGGGGCACTGGTGCCGGTCGTTGATCTGGCCCGCTATGCACGCGTAGATACAGAGACTCCGCGCTCGATCATGATCGTTACCGAGTACGCCGGTCATACACAGGGTTTTCTTGTCGAGGGGGTGGATACCATTCTCCGTCTGGACTGGAGTCAGATGCGGGTTCCCCCCGCCATGCTGCTGGCCGAGATGGGCGGTCTGGTAACGGCGGTGACCGAGTTGCCGGACGGCCGTCTGGTGATGATGATGGACGTCGAGAAGATTCTCTCGGAAACGACGAACTACGACGACGAGATCGTCTACCGGAATATCAAGCCGCTAGACAACCCCGGCCTGACCGTATTTTTTGCAGACGACTCGACGGTGGCGCGCAGGCAGATCCAACGAACCCTCGAGGCGATGGGCGTGCGCTACGTGGCCGCGATCAATGGCCTGGAAGCCTGGGATGAACTGGAGAAAATGGCCGCCTACGCGCAGGCTTCCGGCCAGGAAGTGACCAGCCTGATCAGTCTCGTATTGACCGACATCGAAATGCCCGAGATGGATGGTTATATCCTGACCAAGAAGATCAAGTCTGACCCGCGCTTCGCCGGCGTGCCGGTGATCATGCATTCCTCACTGTCGGGGATGTCGAACCAGCAGTTGGGCAAGTCGGTCGGCGTCGATGAGTATGTTCCCAAATTCGAACCACAGCGCCTCTCGGAAACGCTGACACGACGGTTGCAGCGGGCTCTTCCGGCAGTGCAGTTAACCTGATTTCGCGATTTTTCTGGAGCGATACGATGGAGTTGGCTGAAAGGAAAAACCTGCTCGAGGGCGTTGACGCGCGAACCCGGCTCGCCGGTTCGAACAAGATGGAGATTTTGCTGTTCTCTCTTGGCACGCGCGAGATTTTTGGAATCAACGTCTTCAAGGTGCGCGAAGTCGGTCGGACCCCGCACATCACCAAGACGCCGAACATGCCACGCGGCGTCGAAGGCCTGATTTCACTGCGCGGCAACGTCATACCGGTGTTGTCTCTGATCTCCTTTCTTGAACACAAGGATCAACACCACGAGCACGGCAAGACCATGATGGTCGCCGAGTACTCCAAGCGGACACTGGGATTTCTGGTACATGAGGTGGATCGGATCATACGTGTCGACTGGGAGAAGGTGAAGGCTCCCGAAAGTGTGTTGTCCAGCAATCAGGGACTGATTACGGCAATCACCGAACTCGATGACGGCAAACTGGTGTCGATTCTCGACGTCGAGCAGATTCTCGCCAATGCCTTTGGCGAGGCGATCATCGTCGATATTCCCCCGGCCAAAATTGACGAGGATGTGGGCATATTTTTTGCCGATGATTCGATTGTTGCCCGGCGGAAGATTACCGAGGTACTCGACAAACTCGGCGTCAAACACAAGCACGCTACGAACGGAGCAGAGGCCTGGACCCGCCTGCAGGGAATCGCTTCGCACGCAGCGCAGACTGGCAGGGGTGTTCGCGACGAGTTGCGCCTGATCCTGGTCGATGCCGAAATGCCTGAAATGGACGGCTATGTGCTGACCAAGAACATCAAGAGCGACCAGCGTTTCTCGGGAATCCCGGTGGTCATGCATTCCTCGCTGTCGTCACAGGCCAACCACGCCATGGGCAAGGTGGTGGGCGTGGATGCGTATGTTGCCAAGTTCGACGCCGAGATTCTTGCCGACACGCTGCGCCCCTTGCTCGAGCGCTGAGAGAACCCACAGGAGTAGAGAATGGCTGATCCGAAGATGAGAATTCTGGTAGTGGACGATTTTTCGACAATGCGACGCATTGTCAGGAATCTCCTGAAGGAACTGGGGTTCTCTAATGTAGATGAGGCTGAGGATGGGGCGATCGCACTCCAGAAGCTGAAAAATGGCACGTTCGAGTTTGTCGTCACCGACTGGAACATGCCGAACATGGATGGCCTGCAGCTCTTGAAGACGATTCGTGGCACGCCGGCCCTCAAGCACCTGCCGGTGATGATGATCACCGCCGAGGCAAAGAAGGAAAACATCATTGCCGCCGCGCAAGCGGGAGCCAGCGGCTATATTGTCAAGCCCTTCACCGCGGCGACACTGGCAGAGAAGCTACAGAAGATCTTCGACAAGATGGGTGGTTGAGATGAGCACTGACGATCTGTCTGGGGACTCGCGGGAATTGGAAGCGCTGTTCGACAGCATTGCTTCGACAATCGCCGCCCAGTCGACTCCCTCTCCTGCGTCCTCTCCTGGGGTGTCGCTGCTGCAGCAACTGGTTGAGGGAAGCAGCGAAGGCAACGATAGCGACGAATTGCAGACGTTGTTCGATTCGGTCGTTGCCGCGCAGCAGGCGAGCGCAGCAGTCACTGGTCGGGTGTCAGTACAGGAGGGTGCTGCGGGTGAAGCGTGGCAGGGGCAGGACCGGGTATTTCAACGCGTCGGCCAAATGGCCAGGCAGTTGCATGACACTCTTGGTGAACTGGGCTACCACGAACTGCTTGCCAGTACCGTTGCCGCCATACCGGATGCCAAGGACCGGCTCAACTATGTCGCCAACCTCACCGAACAGGCCGCTTGTCGGGTCTTGAACGCGACGGATGTTGCCAATCCTCTGCAGGAGGAACTGGAAGCCGGCTCGGCCGTGCTGGCGGTGAAATGGGATGCACTGTTCGCCAATCAGGTCGGCGTAGACGAGTTCAAGCGTCTTGCCGAGGAAACGCATACCTTCCTCAAACAGGGCCTGCCGCGCAGAACCCGAGCCACCAAGGCGCAGTTGCTGGAGATCATGATGGCGCAGGACTTTCAGGATCTGACCGGGCAGGTGATCAAGAAGATCATCGCCGTCGCCCAGGAACTGGAAGCGCAACTGATGGGGGTACTGATCGAAACGATGCCCGGCGCACGGCGTACGGACTCGGTGATGAATCTGCTCAACGGGCCGGTGATCAACACCGAAGGACGTAGCGACATCGTTGCCACCCAGCAGCAGGTTGACGAACTGCTCGGCAGTCTCGGTTTCTAGGAGGTTCAGGATGAGTGATTTTGCCGGGATGGAAGACCTGTTGCAGGATTTCCTCCAGGAAGCGGGTGATCTGCTGTCGGACGTCGACAACAAGCTCGTTGATCTGGAGAGGAACCCGGATGACCATCGTCTGCTCAACGATATCTTCCGCGGCTTTCACACCATCAAAGGCGGTGCCGGCTTTCTCAATGCCGGCGAATTGGTTGCGCTCTGCCACTTGACCGAGAACCTGTTCGACAAGCTCAGAAACGCCGAGATGACGCTGACGCCGGGTTTGCTGGATATCATCATGGCGGCGACTCAGAGTGTGCGCAACATGTTTGGCGAGATTGCACAGGAGCGGCAGCCCGTGCCGGCAGCCGCTGAAGTGCTGGACGGTCTGCGAGCCGCGCTTGCCGGCAACGTCGTCGCGAAGGCAGATCCCCCGAGCGTGGCGGCAAATGCGAAGCGTGAAGATACTCCGTCAGCCGCAGCCGCAGCCGCAGCCGCTGTCGGCGAAGGCCCGGACTGGCAGGCCCTGCATGCGGCGGTGACCGGTCAGAAGATCGAGTCCTCGCCAGTCGTCGCGCGCAGCAGCGCGCCGTTGCCGGCTGTTGACGCGGCGAATAAAACGCTCGACCTTGCGCAGGTGCAGCCGCATTTCCCGCCTGAAGGGCGTCGCGCAACCGACAAGCCGGGCGCTGCGGTAAGCGCAGCTCCTTCCGGTCGCCGCGTCGACGAAAAGGCTGCTGCACGCGAAGTGACGATTCGGGTGGATACCGCCCGCCTGGATCAGGTGCTCAACTTGTCCGGCGAGATCGGCTTGACCAAGAATCGCCTGACCAGTCTGCGGGCCGACATTCTCGCCGGCAAGACCGATTCGGAAACACTGCAGGCACTTGACCAGGCGGTCAGCCAGCTCGACCTGCTGGTTTCGGATCTGCAGAATTCGGTGATGAAGACGCGGATGCAGCCGATCGGTCGATTGTTCCAGAAATACCCGCGCATTGCCCGCGATCTGGCTCGACAATTGGGCAAGGATGTCGAACTGGCGCTGGTTGGCGAAGAGACCGAAGTCGACAAGACGATGATCGAGGATTTGGCCGATCCGCTCATTCACCTGATCCGCAACGCGGTCGACCATGGCGTCGAGTCACCCGAGGAACGTCGGGCGGCCGGCAAACCGGCCAAGAGCGTCATCCGCCTGGAGGCACGTCAGGAGGGCGACCATATCGTCCTGATCATTGCCGATGATGGCCACGGGATGAGCCCCGAGCGCATCCGGGCCAAGGCTGTCGAGAAGAACATCATCAGCGAAGAGGAGGCGAACACACTCGACGATCGTCAGAGCCTGAACCTGATTTTCCTGCCGGGCTTTTCAACGATGGCGCGGGCCTCGGCCGTGTCCGGCCGCGGCGTCGGGATGGACGTTGTCAAGACCAACATCCAGAAGCTCAACGGCGCCATCGAGATCCGCTCCGAGCCTGGGAAGGGCTCGGTATTCATCATTTCCTTGCCACTGACCCTGGCGATCCTCCCCGTTCTGCTGGTCCTGCTTGGTGAGCAACCCTTTGCTCTGCCGCTGTCGATGGTTCGCGAGATTCTGCCGATCGACCACGACAGAATGCAGGAAGTGGGGGGCAAGGAAACCTTGGTTGTGCGTGGCGAGATCCTGCCGGTGATTGCCCTCGCGCGTCTGCTGGGCTGGCCGCAGCTGCAGCGCCCTGAATACGGCGTGCTGATGCAGGCCGCCGAACGCAGCTTCATTCTCGCGGTCGATATGTTTGCCGGCCGTGATGATGCCGTGATCAAGGCTCTCGATGATTTCCGTCCACGTGGGGTTGCCGGGGTGACGACGCTGTCGAATGGCCAGATCGTCCTGATCCTGGACATGAAGGAACTGCTGGGGGATCTGACAGCGAACGTGGAACGTGACGTGCGCGGCGTTGCTCCGGCGCGAGCCCTGGAATTTTCCGCCTAGACGGGAAGGACCACCTGGCACGGGGGCTGCGGCCCCCGTTTGTTTTTGTAGCTCTACGACAACTGTTGCTCTTTCGCAACTATCCGAGAATCCGTCTAAATAACAACCCATACGCCTTTATTTTCACTTCTGTTTTTTTATAATACCTTTGGGAGAGATGGAAGTTCGAAATGGCTGAGGAAAGCGACCTCGAAAGAACCGAAGCGGCGTCGGCAAGACGTCTGGAACAGGCGCGTGAGGAGGGGCAGGTCCCTCGTTCGCGAGAGGTCGGTGCGTTCCTGATTCTTGTCGTGGCGGCCACTGCTTTCTGGATGATGGGGCCCTGGATGGTGCAGCGAGTCTCCGGAATTGTCCGGCGCGGTCTGGTTTTCGACCATCAACAGGCGCGAGATCCTTCGTTGATGTTGGTTCGGTTGGCCGATATCGCCCTTGACGCCCTGTTTTCCTTTGCACCCTTGTTCGCCGCGTTGGTGGTCGCTGCGCTCCTGTCCCCGTTTTTTCTTGGCAGTTGGAATTTCTCCGCGCAGGCGTTGCAGCCTGACCTGAGTCGCCTGGATCCACTCAAGGGTCTGGCCCGCCTCGTCTCCTGGAGTGGGCTCGTGGAACTGGTCAAGGCCGTGGCCAAAGCGTCTCTGGTGGGTGGCGTTGCGGTATGGGTCCTGTGGAGCGAGCGCGGTGAACTGTTGGCCATGTTTGCGCAATCGATCCAGGTCGGCCTGTCGAGTGCCGGCCACATGCTCAGTTTCAGTTTTTTCGCGATGGTTGCGGTCATGCTGCTGATCGTCGCTGTGGATGTGCCTTTTCAGCTCTGGCAGTATCACGACAAACTCAAGATGAGCCACCAGGAAGTCAAACAGGAAGGCAAGGAACTCGAAGGCAACCCCGAGGTGAAGGGGCGCATCCGCCAGTTGCAGCGCGAGGCCGCGCGCAAACGGATGATGGCCGCCGTGCCGGCGGCGGACGTGATCGTCACCAACCCGACCCACTATGCGGTCGCGCTGGCCTACAAGAGCGGCATGGGCGCGCCGAAGCTTCTGGCCAAGGGAATGGGCGAAGTGGCCCTCAAGATTCGTCAGGTCGCCGCCGACGCGGGGGTTCCGATGATCGAGGCGGCACCTTTGGCGCGAGCGCTCCACCGGCATGTCGATCTCGACCAGGAGATACCGTCGGCGCTGTATGCGGCCGTCGCCGAGGTGCTGGCTTACGTTTATCAGTTGGCCAACTGGCGGCAGACTGGTGGCAGCTTTCCGCAGCCACCGCAAGCCATTCCGGTGCCGGAGCATCTTCTCGCGGAGGCCCTGAATGGCTGACGCGAGCGTCGCATTGCAGAATTTCTTCGTGCGCTTTGGACAGCGGCAACTGGCTGGTCCGGTATTGATTCTGCTGATCCTGGCGATGATGGTCCTGCCGCTGCCGCCTTTTGTGCTGGACCTTTTTTTCACCTTCAACATCGCCATCTCGGTGATCGTCATGCTGGTCGCCATGAGCGTGATGAAACCGCTGGACTTTTCCGTTTTCCCAACCGTGCTGCTGGTGACCACGCTGCTGCGATTGTCGTTGAACGTGGCCTCGACGCGGGTCGTCCTGCTCGAAGGACACACGGGGCCGGGGGCTGCAGGGCAGGTCATTGAAGCCTTCGGTCATTTCCTGGTCGGCGGCAACTATGCGGTTGGTTTGGTGGTGTTCACCATTCTGGTAGTGATCAACTTCGTGGTGATCACCAAGGGTGCCGGACGGGTTGCCGAGGTGGCCGCACGCTTTACCCTCGACGCCATGCCGGGCAAACAGATGGCCATTGACGCCGACCTCAATGCCGGCCTGATCGGTGAGGATGAGGCACGCAAGCGGCGGGCGACAATCGCTCAGGAAGCGGATTTCTTTGGTTCCATGGACGGTGCGTCGAAGTTCGTACGTGGTGACGCGGTCGCCGGCATTCTGATCATGCTGATCAATGTCGTGGGCGGACTTTTTGTCGGTGTTCTGCAGCACAACCTGGACATCGGGACGGCGGCCAAGACCTACACGCTGCTGACTATCGGTGACGGGCTGGTGGCCCAGATTCCGGCGCTGATCATCTCGATTGCCGCGGGCATGGTCGTGACGCGGGTTGGCGACGATGAAGATGTTTCGCAGCAGTTCATCTCGCAACTGTTCAGCAATCCCAAGCTGCTGTTTCTGACCGCGGCAATCATCGGTATGCTGGGGCTCATTCCAGGCATGCCAAATTTCGTCTTCCTGCTCCTGGCAAGCGCTTTGGGGGCCATGGCATGGCGACTGGAAAAGCGTTCGCAGCTCGCCGTGCCAGTGCCGGTGACCGCGGCACCCGTCGCGCCACGGGAAACTCAGGAAGCCAGCTGGGCCGACGTCTCGCCGCTGGACGTGCTGGCGCTGGAGGTTGGGTATCGGCTGATTCCTCTTGTCGACAAGTCTCAGGATGGCGAGTTGTTACGCCGAATCAGAGGAATACGGAAAAAATTTGCGCAGGAAGTGGGCTTCCTGGTGTCCCCGGTTCACATTCGCGACAATCTGGAGTTGAAACCCAACGCCTACAAGATTCTGCTCAAGGGCGTTGAAATCGGCGACGGCGAGGCCTTTCCAGGAAACCTGCTGGCGATCAATCCAGGTCGGGTGGCCGGGCAGGTCCCAGGTACGGTTACCAAGGACCCGGCCTTCGGGCTACCTGCGGTGTGGATCGATCCAGCACTTCGTGAGCAGGCGCAGGCCTACGGTTACACCGTCGTCGATGCCAGCACCGTGGCGGCGACGCACCTCAACCACCTGATTCTCTCGCACGCAGCCGAGCTTCTTGGGCGGCAAGAAACGCAGGCGTTGCTCGATCATCTGGCGAAGGAAATGCCCAAGCTGGTCGAAGATGTGGTACCCAAGCTCCTGTCGCTTGGTGTGGTACAGAAAGTGCTGCGCAACCTCCTGGAAGAGGGGGTTCATCTGCGTGACATGCGGACGGTCATCGAAACACTGGCCGATGTCGCTCCCCGCTCACAGGATCCTGAAGTTCTGACGGCGCAGGTTCGGACCGCCCTGGGTCGTTCGATCGTTCAGGAACTCTATCCCGGAGGTGCCGAAATGCAGGTGATGTCGCTGGATCCGCAACTGGAGCGTCTCCTGCTCCAGGCCGTTGCTGGCGGTGGCGATAGCGCCGGTATCGAGCCGGGGCTCGCCGATACGCTGGTGCGCGAAGCGGTTGCCGCGGCGCAGCGCCAGGAGGAAGTTGGTCTGCCGACGGTGCTGCTGGTTCCCGGCAATCTCCGGACGCTGTTGTCGCGCTTCCTCCGTCGCAGCATTTCCCAGCTGAAGGTCCTGGCACATGCGGAAGTGCCTGAAAACAGGATCATCAAAGTCACCTCCATCATTGGACAGCGCGTATGAACGTCAGAAAATTCATCGCGGCGACCGCTCGAGATGCCTTGCGCAAGGTCAAGGAGACTCTCGGGCCGGACGCCATCATTCTGTCTAATCGGGGCATTCCCGGTGGCGTGGAGATCATGGCCGTCGCTGCACGTGACATGGATATGATCGTGCCGACGCCGGAGCGCGAAGCGTCGCCTGCCCGCGCGATGGACTACCCGACAGTCTCGTCGGTCGACCGAGGTCCTGCAACCGCGCCTGAGCCGCCGTCGGTTCGGGGGGCGGCGCCTGCCGCCGGTCAGCAAAGTGCTGCCGCACGCTCCTTGCCGCCGCCACTGGCGAGGCCTCTGGCACCACCGTTGGAGCGACCCCAGTCATCACGATCACTGCCGCCGCTGGAGCGGCCGCGTCCGCAAGCCGAGAGCATGGCCAAGGGCGACGCGGAAGTGGTTCCAGCAGCGGTGATGGACGAGATCCGATCCTTGCGAAGAATCGTCGAACAACAGCTCGCCGGTTTTGCGTGGGGAGAATCGGCGCGTTCCGAACCGGTCAAGACAGAGATCCTTCGTCAGATGCTCGATGCCGGTTTTTCGCCGCACTTTGCACGTGGCCTGCTCGCTGACCTGCCCCGAGACCTGGATAGTGTCCAGGCGCTGGCGTGGGTCAGGGGGGGCGCCGAGCGCAGCATGTTGACGATCAGTAGCGAGACCGACATTGTCCACCGGGGGGGCATCTATGCACTGGTCGGGCCGACCGGCGTCGGCAAGACGACCACCACCGCCAAGTTGGCTGCACGCTGCGTCCTGCGGCACGGCGCAAGGAAACTGGCATTGGTCACCACTGATGGTTACCGGATCGGTGCCCACGAACAGTTGCGCATCTATGGCCGGATTCTCGGAGTATCGGTGCATCTTGCCCGAGACGCCAAGGATTTGCGAGCGACTTTGCGTGACTTGCAGCACACCCATATGGTATTGATCGACACCATGGGCATGAGCCAGCGCGACCGGATGGTCAGCGAACAGGTCGCCATGTTTGGTGACTGCAACGTGAAGTCGCTGTTGCTGCTGTCGGCTACCAGTCGCGGTGACACCCTGGATGATGTCGTCAGGGCGTACAGCGGGCTGGACCTTGCGGGTTGTATCCTGACCAAGGTCGACGAAGCGGCGAGTCTGGCCTCGTCACTTGACGTGATCATTCGCCACAGCTTGCTCATGTATTATGTGTCGAATGGGCAACGGGTACCGGAAGACCTGCATTTGCCGAATCGTCCTTACCTGTTGCACCGCGCTTTCAAGGATCTGCCCGAGACTTCACCGCATCGCCTGGCCGGCGTCGAGCCTGGCTTGATGATGGCCAGTTCGACCGCCAGCAGCTTCACTGCCGGAGGCCAGCGTGCCTGAGTTTCGCGGGGACCAGGCGGCAGGTCTACGGCGCCTCCTGGGGCGCCCGAGTCTGCGCATCGTGACCTTTGCTGCCGGTAGCATCGGGGTCGGCAAAAGCGTGGCGGTGGCCAATCTGGCTGCCTCGCTGGCCCGTCAGGGCAGGGAAGTCCTGGTGGTCGATGAAAACACCGAAGACGGCATCGCGGCGTATTACGGCGTGTTGGCGCGCCATGATCTGCAGCAGGTCATCGATCGGGAGAAGTCTCTCTCGGAGGTGATCCTCTCCGTGGCACCAGGCGTCCGCGTGTTGCCGGTAGCACGGGTGGTGAGGCACCTCGCCAGGCTCAGCGATGCCGAGCAACGGATCCTGCTCGGTTGTCTCACCGAGATCGGGCCGCCGGCCGATGTCCTTCTGGTCGACACTTCACTTGATCACCCGCTCGGTTTTTCGCCACTCGGTCTTGCTGCGCATGAGACGGTGATCGTCGTCTCGCCCAGTAGTGCGGCAATTACCGAGGCGTACGCGCTGATCAAGAAAGTCAGTCTGGGTTACGCGCGGCAGGATTTCCGCATCCTGGTCAACAAGGCGCGGGCAGCCCGTGAAGCGCGCGCGATATATGACAATATTGCGCGCGTCACAGGCAGCCGCGGGCTCGCTCGCCTCGACTATGCAGGCTATGTGCCGGTCGACGAGCACCTGCGCCAGGCCTCCAGGTTGTGCCAGCCGGTGAGCGCACTGTTTCCGGACTCTCCTGCCGCCAAGGCGTATCAAATTGTGGCCAACGACTTGTTGAATTGGCCGGGAGCCGATGACGAGATCGGCGGGCTCGAACATTTCGTGCAACAATTGCTACTCTTGAGCCAACGCATAGAACCGATTGCTATTTACGCCTGATAGCGCTTCCACGACGCATGTATAACGCTGCTGGTCAACTCAACAAGGATCAGCTCGTCCAGCGCTTTGCTCCGCTGGTGAGGCGCATTGCCTGTCATCTGATGGCGCGCCTGCCGGCCAGTGTGCAGTTGGACGATCTGGTTCAGAACGGCATGCTCGGCCTGCTTGATGCGATTGGCCGTTTCGAGGCCGGCATGGGGGCACAGTTCGAAGTCTACGCGGCACAGCGCGTGCGTGGTGCGATGCTCGACGGGTTACGCGAGAACGACTGGTTGCCGCGCAGCTTGCGGCACAACTGTCGGCGGATCGAAGTGGCCATTGCCCAACTCGAACAGGAAAATGGGCGTGTGCCGTCGGAAAAGGAGCTCGCCGATGCTCTGGGTATGGGTCTGGCCGACTATCAGAAAATGCTGCAGGATGCCCGTGGCCATCAACTGGTATACCTTGAAGACCTGGTTACCGAACGCGGTGACGATTTTCTGGAACGGCATCTGGCGGACGACGCGGCCGATCCGGCGAAGCTTTTTGAGGAGGGAAACCTGCGCCAACTGCTGGTCCAGGCGATTGAACTGCTGCCGGAGCGGGAGAGGTTGATGATGGCTCTCTACTACGAGCAGGACCTCAATCTGCGCGAGATCGGCGCGGTCCTGGGGGTCACGGAGTCTCGTGCCTGCCAGTTGCACAGTCAGGCGGTGTTGCGCTTGCGCGCCCGCCTGTTTGGTGGGAACGTGACCAGGACGACGAAAGTGGCACGGCATGGATAGGATCAGCGTCTTAGGGCTGCTGATCGGTCTGTTGGCGATCATCGGTGGCCAGATCCTGGAGGGTGGCCATATCGGTTCCTTGTCGCAGCCCACGGCGATGCTGATTGTGGTCGGTGGTACGCTTGGGGCCGTCATGTTGCAGAGTCCCTACGCTACTTTTGTGCGTGGCATCCGTATGGTGCGGTGGATCTGGTACCCGCCGGTGGTCAATCATCTGCAGTTGATCCAGCAGGTCTCAGGCTGGAGCCAGGTGTCGCGGCGGGAAGGCTTGCTGGCACTGGACCCGATTGTCAACGAGTTGAAGGACGAGTTTACCCGCAAGGGGCTGCAACTGGTGGTCGACGGCGCCGAGCCCGACCGGCTTCGGGAAGTGATGGAGGTCGAGATCAGCACCTACGAACAGGAAATGAAGTTGTCGGCGCGGATCTGGGAGGCCGCCGGCGGCTACTCGCCAACCATCGGGATTCTTGGCGCGGTGATGGGTTTGATTCAAGTGATGGAGAATCTGTCCGATCCATCCAAACTCGGGGCCGGGATTGCCGTGGCGTTCGTTGCCACGATCTATGGCGTTGGCCTGGCCAATCTGGTTTACCTGCCGATGGCCAACAAACTGAAAGCGCATATCAACCGCCTCATCGTGCAGAGAGAAATGATTGTCGACGGTCTGGTAGGTATCGCCAACGGCGATAATCCCCGTATCATCGAAAGCCGTCTGCGCGGCTACATCTTCTGACGCCAGTGAAGATTCCAGGTACGCCCAATCCTGTCCACCATGATCCGTGTCGGCAGTCCTTGCTTCCAACTCGTGGGGGGAGGGCGATGACCCGCTGGCCGAAGCAACGGTCCAACTGAGCGATGGCACGTCGGCAGCGCGAAGAAGAGAAGGACAATCACGAGCGCTGGCTCGTGTCGTACGCGGATTTCATCACCCTGCTGTTCGCCTTTTTTGTGGTGATGTACGCGCTCTCCTCTGTGAACGAAGGAAAGTATCGCATTCTGAGCAACTCGATGGTCAGCGCTTTTCGAAATGTCCCCGTCAACAGCAGCGGAACCGCGCCAATGGTCGTGCCTACCTCGGCGCCGGCCGTGCCGAAGGTCACCCTGACGAGCAAGACGCAGGACACTGTGAGACAGCAGCAGCGCGAAAAAATGCGGCATGTTGCGAAGGAGATCCTTGAAGTGATGGCGCCGCTGGTTGAGCAGGGGAAGGTTCGCGTGCTCGAAACCAGCCGCGGTGTAAGCATAGAAATCAACGACAGCATCCTGTTTTCGCCTGGGCAGGCCCTGCTGCAGCCGCCATTGGCAAAAGCCATGCAGTCGGTGGCGGAGGTACTGGTCGCCTCGGATTTCCCGATCACGATCGAGGGACACACCGATGACCTCCCGATCAGGAATACTCAATTTCCCTCGAACTGGGAACTTTCAGCAGTGCGTGCGACCACCGTTTTGCGCTTGTTCGCCGATGCTGGCGTTGCGGCAGCGCGTTTGACTGCGATTGGCTACGCCGACACTCGCCCGGTGGAGCCCAATGTGCTTGCGGATGGACGGGCTCGCAATCGTCGGGTGACGATTCTGATTGATTCGGAAATTCCCGAAAAGGGCACGGAAGTGAATCTGCAGGGGCAAGCAACGCAACTCAAGCCAGCGACGACGGTTCCCACCGAGGCGCTGCCGCCATTGAGTCGCTAGTGGGCCTAGGCGCGGTCGCTGATCCGGCGAGCGCTTGGTGCCGCATTCTGTCCATCCGGGCCATAGAGTGCGAGGGCGCCATTGCCACCCAGGAGAACTTCGAGGGCCTGCGCGTTGTGGTGCATGCGCAACTGGATGAGGCCGCCATTGACACGATTCAGTTCACGTGCTTGGCTGGCGAGTGACAACAGCAAGCTCCACGCGGCGCCAGCATCGCTCTCGTCGGGGTGGTCTGCCAACCAGGCGGTTACACCGGAGCGGTCAGCTACTCGCCCCTCCGCGGCGAGCCATGTGCCGCGCTGCGCCGCGAGGCTGGCGAGTTGCGCGGCAAGTGCATTCTTTTCACCAACCAGCGCCAGCAGGTCATTGACCTCACCCTTGACGAGCATTTGTTGCTCCCGTTCGAGCAACGCCACGAAAACTTGCACGACAGTGATTTCGGCCGCGACCGTCTGCAGGAATGCCGCTGCGCCGGCCATCAGATATCCACCGCGCCGGCCGGCAGCCAGCGATACTGGTCTCGAACTGATCGAGAGGACGTAAACAGCCGTATATGGCGATCACTCACAGACCCGGCGGGACCTAGGGAAGCCATCACCGCTGCGACCCAACGAGTTCGCTGGCGGAGGCGATCAGGCGGTCGGCAATCGCCCCGGTGTTGATCGTGAAACGACCCTCGGAGATGGCTTGCCTGATTTCAGCCACACGGCCGGCATCGAAGGTCGGTGCCTCCGTGGGTGCCTGCAGTTGAGCGGCAAGCGCACTCAGATGGACTTCCGCCGCAGCGCCTGCTGCAGGCTGGGCGATGGTTGTGCGATTGCGCGTCTCGCTGACAGTGCTCGCAGTTGTGGTTGTGCTGTCGATCTTCACGGTCGTGCCCTTTGAACGGTTGTACTCAATCCATGTATCGGCGAGGTCCGGCAAAACTTTAACACTATTCTTCCTGCTGCAGCGAAAGCTCAATAGGCCACTTCAACAATGCCACCGCTACGGGCGATGCCGCTGACCACCTGGCCGGAGGCCGTCCGCGCCTGAACAATTTGCCCGTCAGTGGCGTTGTTCAGTGCCTTTCCCTCGTTGCTGACAGTGAAGCCGGTGCCCGTCGTCAACAGTCTGACACTTTGTCCCTGTTGAACAGCCCAGGCGGCAATCAGCACGTCACCACGCAGCGGTTGACCGGCAGCGACGCCGTTCCTGACCGTCTTGCCAATGGCCTGTGCCGGGTCGGTCAGGATACTGGCCGGCAGAGCGCCGAGATCACCGCTTTGAGTCACCACGTCGGTGGTGGTCACGATCTGGCCCGGCGTCAGCCGACGCGCAGTGAGCAGATAGTTTCCCGCGATCCGCACCTGCACGGGTACATAAACGGTCCATGCACTGGGGCCTAGGCAACGAATCCCGACCGTCGCGTTGCCCCAGAGCCGGCTGCCTGGTGGCAGGAAGGGTTCAAACGCACTGCATGCGGCAAGCTGGGTATGTTGATCAAGTTTGCCGATGCTATAACTGACCTTGCCCGGCAGCCCCTGCGTCTGGATGCGCAGATACTGATCCAGCGCGGCGGGCAACGACGTCTGGGCGCCTACCGCAGGGTTCATCGCCACCGACACCAAGGTCAGCAGTCTTAGCAGGTGGCCAAGGCGTTTTCGGGTTCGAGCAATGCACATCCCGACATTCTGCCTGAATCTGCGCTTTGGGCGTATGCTGAAGTCCGGTTGAGGCGTTGCGTTGGGGCCGCCGGCAATATTTGCCGGAAGTCCGGCAAATACCGACGCGGTGCTGCAGCTAGCGGACATCAGCGGCATTGCCTGTTGCTGCAAAAGAGCCACGGCACGAGTATTGCTTGGTATTTTGCATCAAATCGCCTGGCGAGGTTCCCATGGTCAACAAGCTTGACAGCGCATTCTTCCTGCAACAGCAGGCGCTCACCCTGCGCGCCAATCGGCAGCAGGTGCTGGCGGGGAATATTGCCAACGCCGACACCCCGCATTACCAGGCCAGAGACTTCGACTTTGCCAGCGCGCTGCAGAAGGCGGTCAGCGGCGGCGGTGAAGGCAGCTTGCGGCTGGCTGTCACCGCGGCGGGGCACTTGCCCGGGAGTGCCGAGTCGGTTCCGGTGCGAATGATGTATCGCCAGGTCACGCAGGCCAGTGCCGACGGCAACAGCGTCGAAATGGATGTCGAGCGTGCTCAGTTTGCCGAGAACGCGATCCACTACGAGGCCGGGATGACTTTCCTCAGCGGCAAGATCAAGACCCTGCTCGCCGCACTACAGGCGTAGTCACGATGAGTATTTTCAACACCTTTCACGTAGCGGGCAGTGCGCTGACCGCGCAGTCGATGCGCCTCAACGCGGTGGCCAGCAACCTGGCAAACGCGGACAGTGTGGTGAGTTCCGACGGCAAACCTTATCGCGCCAAACAGGTGGTTTTTGCGGCCACGCCGATGGGCAGTGCCGCGGCACAAGGGGTCCGTGTGGCCCAGGTGGTCGAGGACAGCAGCCCGGCGCGCATGGTTTATGACCCACGCAATCCGGTTGCGGATGAAAAAGGCTACGTCGCCATGCCCAACGTGAGTGTGGTCGACGAAATGACCAACATGATCTCGGCTTCGCGCTCGTACCAGACCAACGCCGAAGTGATGAACACGGCCAAACAGCTGCTGTTGAAGACGTTGACCCTCGGCCAGTAGACCTAGAATAGAACATCAAGGAGAAACAAATGGCAGCCGTACAATCAAGCACCGCAGCCAGTGACATCTTTGCCGCACTCAACGCTCAGGCCAAGGGTAGCAGCACGGTTGCTGACGCGACCTCGACGAGTGAGGCTGTGCAGAATCGCTTTCTGAAGTTGCTGGTGACGCAACTCAAGAACCAGGATCCCCTCAACCCCCTCGACAACGCGGCGGTAACCACCCAGATTTCGCAGATCAATACGGTGACCGGTATCGAGAAGCTCAACGCCACGCTGGAAACCTTGCTGAACACTTACAACGAGGGTCAGGCAATGCAGGCTGCGGGTCTGATCGGCAAGAGCGTCATGGTGGCCGGGTCAAAGCTGGCACTGGCCGACGGTGAAGCCATTGGCGGCGTCAATCTGGCCGGGGCAGCCGACAGTGTGAAGCTGACCATTCTCGATGCCGCCGGCAAGGTCGTGCAAAGTCAGGCGCTGGGTGCGCGTGAAGCAGGCAGCTTTGCCTTCAACTGGGACGGCAAGACCGATACCGGGAGCATCGCGCCGGCGGGTAACTACAGTTTCAAGGTGGATGCCGTACGCGGCGGGGAAAAGGTCGCTGCAGAAGCCTTGCAGATTGGTACAGTTTCTGCTTTGGTCAAAGGGAAGAGCGGCTTTCAGCTTGAGCTCGGCGGGCTGGGAAGAGTGGATTTTGACAAGGTTGAACAGATTCTTTAGAAGCGGGGAGCAATATGAGTTTCCAACAGGGTTTGAGTGGTCTGGATGCGTCGTCCGCAGCGCTGGATGTGATCGGAAACAATGTGGCGAACGCCAGCACGGTCGGTTTCAAGAGCGGGAGCGCACATTTCGCGGATCTCTTCGCCGCGTCCCTGGGTATTGTTGGTGCTTCGCAGGTGGGTATTGGCGTGGACGTCGCGGCGATCCAGCAGCAGTTCACTCAGGGGAACGTGACGACCACCAACAATCCTCTTGATCTGGCGATCAATGGCGCCGGCTTTTTTCGCGTGAGCCATGCCGGAGCGACAAGCTACACCCGCAATGGTCAGTTTCACCTCGACAACCAGGGTTACGTGATCAATGACCAGAACCTTCGTCTGACCGGATACACGGCCACGAACGGTGTGGTTTCGTCGAACCTCGGTGAACTGCAATTGTCCAGCAGCCAGATTCCACCGCTTGCAACGAGCACCATAAGAGGCGAACTTAATCTCGACGCGGGGGAGCCGGTCGGTTTCAGTTACTCGACGGCACTGCCCGTCTTCGACACCCTGGGCGATTCGCACATTCTGACCACTTCATACGTTCGCCAAACGCTCTCGCCATCGACCTGGCTTGTCACCGCCACGCTTGACAATGCGACCCCTGCAGGCAGCCAGTCTTTTGGCACTTTGACTTTCAACTCATCGGGTCAGTTGGAGGTCCCGAAAACACTCTCTGGTCCTTCGTGGACCCCGACTAACGGTGCAGCATCATTGGCGCCAAGCATCGATTTCGAGGGCACGACCCAATACGGCAGTGAATCGGCCGTCAACAGCCTGAAGCAGGACGGATACACCACCGGGAGTCTGGTGGGTATTGGCGTCGGCAGCGACGGCATACTCAACGGACGCTACAGCAATGGTCAGACGCAGGAACTGGGGCAGGTCGTGCTTGCTACGTTCGCCGATCCGAACGGCTTGCTGAATCTCGGCAACAATCAGTGGAGCCTGAGTTCGGTTTCCGGTCCGGAGTTGCTTGCTGCGCCGGGAACTGGCGGTCGCGGCGTCATCCAGTCCTCGGCGGTGGAGGACTCGAACGTCGATCTGACCAATGAACTGGTCGACATGATTACCGCCCAGCGTAACTACCAGGCCAATGCGCAAACGATCAAGACCCAGGATGCGATCATGCAGACCCTGTTGAACCTGCGCTAGATGGCTGACCCGAGCGTGGAGGGGAGGCCATGGATCGCCTGATCTACACGGCAATGAGCGGCGCCAAGCAGATCTTTCTGCAGCAGGCTGGCGTGGCGCAGAATCTGGCCAACGCCTCGACGGTTGGCTATCGGGCCATGGAGAACCGCTTTCGCGCTGTTCCGGTGCTGGGTTCGGGGGCGCCGACACGCGCCTTCGCGGCCGATGCCTCGGTGGCCAACGTTTTCGACCAGGGACCGCTGATGACCACCGGCCGACCGCTTGACGTTGCTGTTCAGGGGGCCGGCTGGATCGCCGTGCAAGGGGCAGACGGTGGCGAAGCGTACACGCGTGCCGGCAACCTCAAGACCGATGCCAATGGCGTGCTGCAGACCAGCTCCGGCTTCAACGTGCTTGGCGAGGGTGGGCCGATTTCTCTGCCACCGGACAACAATATCGCCATCGCCCCGGATGGAACGGTATCGAGCATCCCGCGGGTCGGCGCCGGCGCGATCAACAACGCCAGCGTCGTCGGTCGCATCAAACTCGTCAATCCTCCGGAAATCGATCTGGTGCGTGGTGACGACGGGCTGTTCCGTACCCGCAGCGGTGTTGCCGCGGTCGCCGACGAGAACGTCAAGCTCGCCGCCGAAGCGCTCGAAGGGAGCAACGTCAATTCGGTCGATGCGATGGTCAGGATGATCAGTCTGGCACGACAATTCGAGATGCAGATCAAGATGTTGCAGACGGCTGATGCGAATGCGCGGGCAGCCAGCCAGATTCTCACCATCAGCGCCTGATAGGACTCCCATGATCCGCTCGTTGTGGACTGCCAGCACCGGGCTCAATGCCCAACAGGTGCAAATCGACATCATCGCCAACAACCTGGCGAACGTCAGCACCAACGGTTTCAAGCAGGCGCGCGGCATTTTCGCCGACCTCCTGTATCAGACGCTGCGTCAGCCGGGTGCGCAGTCGTCACAAACGACCCAGATTCCCGACGGCTTGCAGATCGGCCTTGGGACGATACCAGTGTCCACGGGGCGAATTTTTACACAGGGCTCGTTGCAGCAAACCGGCAACAGTCTGGACATGGCGATCGACGGTGCCGGCTTCTTTCAAGTGTTGCTGCCCGACGGGACAACCGCCTACACGCGTGATGGATCGTTCCAGAAAGATAATCAGGGGCAGATCGTCACCGCCAACGGCTATCCCTTGCAGCCGGCGATCACCATTCCGCAGAACGCCCTGACCATCACCGTCGGTACCGATGGGATCGTCAGCATCACCCAGCCGGGTTCTGCAGCGACGGTGCAGATCGGGACCATCCAGGTGGCGACGTTCATCAACAATGGGGGACTGCAGAGCGTCGGCGACAACCTCTACCTGGAGACTGCGTCGAGCGGAACACCTACGCCGAATACTCCCGGCAGCAATGGTTCGGGAGTCGTGCTGCAGAATTACGTGGAGGCGTCCAACGTCAATGTTGCGCAGGAACTGGTGATGATGATTCAGACGCAGCGCGCCTACGAGCTGAACTCCAAGGTCGTCTCGACTTCGGATCAGATGCTGGCGCGTCTGACACAGTTGTAGAGGTGAGCATGAGCATCGCATTGATCCTGAGGCGCGTGTTGCCGGGGCTGGCGGCGCTGCTGGCGGCGGCGTGCACCACGGTGCCGCCGACCAACGTTCATCAACCGATGAGTGCGCGCCCCGCACACCGGCCCGATGCGCTCGCTGCCAGTCTCGCGGCGACTGGCAGCATTTATCAGGCCGGTACATCGAGAACCCTGTTCGAAGATCGGCGCGCTCGTTATGTGGGCGACACGATTACGGTGACGATTACCGAAAATACCTCAGCGGCGACCAAGTCGAACAGCAACGTCGCCAAGACCGGCAGCATCAGTGCATCGCTCGGACCAAACCTCAACCTGCCCGGGAAGTTGCTTACCGAGTTGAAGGGCAATAGCAGCAACACCGCTGCCGGCAAGGGTGATGCGGCAGCCAACAACGTTTTTACGGGGACCATCACGGTGACGGTCATCGAGGTGCTGCCCAACGGCAACCTGCTGGTTTCCGGCGAGAAGCAGGTGGCGATTGGCCATGGTCAGGAGTACATCCGACTCTCCGGAATCGTCAATCCGTACTTCGTCAATGCCGCCAATACCATTGCTTCCTCGCAGATTGCGGATGCGCGTATCGAATACAAGGAAAGTGGAGCGATCAGCGAAGCGCAGGTCATGGGCTGGCTGGCACGATTCTTTCTTACCTTCCTGCCATTCTGAGGAGGAGAGGCCATGGCCCGGATCATCTACCTGCAGGCTGGCAAATTGCTGGGTCGTACGGCAATTGTTGCCGGTCTGGCCATAGCCCTGCTCGGCAGTGGCCAGGCCGCAGCCGAACGGCTCAAGGACCTCGCCTCGGTCCAGGGGGTGCGCAACAACCAGCTCGTCGGCTACGGTCTGGTGGTCGGTCTCGATGGTTCGGGAGACCAGACGACGCAGACCCCGTTTACCACGCAAAGCATCATCAACATGCTGGCGCAACTCGGGACAACGCTACCAACGACCCAGTCGCTGCAGCTCAAGAACGTTGCCGCGGTAATGGTGACGGCCAATTTGCCGCCGTTCGCGAGAACTGGCCAGCAGATCGACATTACCGTGTCGTCGATGGGCAATGCCAAGAGCCTGCGTGGTGGAACACTGGTCATGACCCCGCTGAAAGGTGCCGACGGCCAAATTTATGCCCAGGCGCAGGGGAATCTGCTGGTTGGTGGCGCGGGGGCAGCGTCCGCCGGGAGCAAGGTGGTGGTCAACCATCTCCTGGCGGGCCGGGTAGTCGGAGGAGCCACCGTTGAGCGCGAGGTTCCCACAGCGCTGGGGCAGGGGCCATTCATCCACTACGAGATGGCAAGCACCGACTTCGGGACCACACAGCGGGTCGTCGAAGCGATCAATCGCGAAATTGGTCCGGGTACGGCACAGGCCATTGACGGGCGGCTGGTTCGCGTTGCCGCTCCCGAGGATGCGAACAGCCGGGTGGCTTTCCTGGGACGACTCGAAAGCCTGGAAGTGCGTCCGACCAAGACGGTGGCCAAAGTGATCATCAACCCGCGCACGGGATCGGTGGTGATGAATCAAACGGTGACCATCGATTCCTGCGCCGTCGCGCACGGCAATCTTTCGGTGATCATCAATACCGAGCAGAAGGTCAGTCAGCCCAACGCACTGGCTGGCGGACAGACGGTGACCACGACGCAGAGCGAGATCGATATCAAACAGGGTGGTGGTTCGTTGATCCAGTTGAAAGCGGGTGTCAATCTCGCTGAAGTGGTCAAGGCGATCAATGCCTTGGGTGCCGGACCGCAGGATCTGCTGTCCATCCTGCAATCAATGAAGGCAGCAGGCGCGTTGCGCGCCGAACTTGAAATCATCTGAGCCAATGCCAGACGGCTTACCAGGAGCGATCAAGCGAGCATGAAATCCACCGAACTCGGCGTGCAGCGCCTGGCCATCGATCCGGCCGCCGCCGTCGATCTGCGTGCCAAACTGAGACAGGATCCTCAGACCGGAGTCAAGCAGGCGGCGCAGCAGTTCGAGGGCATGCTGCTCAATCTGATGTTGAAAAGCATGCGCGAGGCGAGCTCGGGTGGCGGTCTGCTGGACAGCGAGCAGAGCCGGTTCTTTACCGCCATCGGCGATCAGCAACTGGCGCAGGGACTGGCCGCACAAGCGCCACTGGGCTTTGCCGGATTGATCGAGAAGCAACTGAGCCGGCAGATGACCGCTGGCACCGGCGGCGCAGCCAGTTCGACGCTAGATGCGCTGCAGCAGTCGTTGTTGTCGCAGTATACGGCTCGTCTGCCGGCAACACCGCCTGCGGCTGGCGGTGCTCCGGCCGCGGCGAGCACCGCCGGTGCCTCACCCGGCGCGCGCAGTTTTGTCGACCGCGTCTGGCCGCATGCCACCGAGGCGGCGGCGGTGACCGGAGTGCCCGCTCATTTTCTTGTTGCGCACTCGGCACTGGAGAGTGGCTGGGGAAAACACGAGATTCGGGCAGCCGATGGTTCGCCCAGCTTCAACCTCTTTGGTGTCAAGGCCGGACGCAGCTGGTCGGGGCCCAGCGTTGAAGTGCAGACCACCGAGTTCGTCAATGGCGAGGCCCGACCGGTACGCGCCAGGTTCCGTGTCTATGCTTCGTATTCCGAGGCGTTTCGTGACTATGGCACGCTGCTGAGCAAGAATCCCCGCTTTTCCGGGATCATCGGTCAACAGGATGGCACGCAGTTTGCTCGTTCCTTGCAGCAGGCCGGCTACGCGACTGACCCGATGTACGCTGACAAACTGGCGCGCATCATCAACGGCAAGGCTTTGCGGCAGGCTCTGGCGGCCTAGGGGGGTGGCGTTCCTGGCGCCATGACTCGATATATTTGCTTTCGGAACTCCAGTTCTTGCCGCGGCTGCCGTTGATAGCGTAAACAACGAGGAATTTAGCACATGGGCTCAGGAATCATCGGCACCGGTGTCAGCGGTTTGCACGCTGCTCAGTTCGGGCTGCAAACGACCGAACACAATATTGCCAACGCCAATACCCCCGGCTACACCCGCCAACGGACGATTCAGGCGAGCAATCCGGGTTTGCTGACCGGTGCCGGTTTTCTCGGACAAGGCACGCGGGTTGCGACGATTGAACGTGTCTATAGTCGTTTCATGACCGAGCAGGTCGATCGCTCGCAGAGCAGCGTCAGCCAACTCGACAGCTACTACGCGCAGATCAAACAGATCGACAATATGCTGGGTGACGCCAGTGCCGGTCTCGCGCCGGTGCTGCAGCAGTTCTTCAGCAGTGTTGACCAGGTTGCGGCCAATCCTTCGCAGTTGGCAACCCGCCAGAGCATGGTCTCGACGGCGCAGGCGCTGAGCGCACGCTATCAGGCGCTGGGCGATCAACTGGCGCAGATGAACGGCAGCATCAATGGCGAGATCACCGCCAGCGTCGCCGAGATCAATTCGTACGCTGAACAGATCGCCACGCTGAATCAGCAAATCGGTGTCGCCGAAGCCTCGACCGGTCAGCCCGCCAACGATCTGCAGGATAGCCGGGATCAATTGGTGTTCGAGCTGAACAAACGCATCAAGACCACAACGACGCGCAATGACGATGGCAGCTACAATGTCTTCATCGGCAGTGGCCAGCAACTGGTCGTCGGTTCTCATGTTATGAGTATTGCGACGACACCCTCGTCCAGTAATCCTTCGCACCTGCAGGTTGGTTTGAAGACGGCGGTGGGTGTTCAGGAACTGCCAGAGGCCATGATCAAAGGGGGCAGTCTGGGTGGTTTGCTGGCGTTCCGGAGCGAATCGCTGGATCGGGCCAGCAACGAACTCGGTCGTAACGCCGTGTCGCTGGCTTTGACCTTCAATGCACAGAGTGCACTCGGTCAGGACCTGCTCGGGCAATCGCAACTCACGGCTGCGCCGACAAGTTTTACACCGGAGTTCTTTTCAGTTTCCGCGCCGGTGGTGACCGGCAGCAGCACCAACCCGCCTGGCAGTCCGGCGGTTATCGCCGAGTTCATTACTCCGCCGCCGTTCAACGGCAACTTCTATACCGACCTTGGCAGCAGCGACTACCGTCTCAGTTCGGACGGGAGCAAGGTCACGCTGGAACGTTTGTCCGACGGGACGAAATGGAGCGGGGTGGACCTTGCTGCGATCAATACGCAGCTGGCGGGAGACCCACAGGGATTTGCTCTCGATCCATCACCGACCCTGTTGGCCGGATCGAGCTATCTGATCCAGCCGACCCACGACGCCGCTCGCAAGATCTCGGTCAATCCGGTGCTGGCTGCGGATCCGCGCTTGATCCCGGCGGCAGGGCCCTTGCGCACCGCGGCCGGAACGAGCAATACCGGTGCGGCAACGATTTCCGCCGGCAGCGTGGGGCCAGGCTATGCAGGGGCAGTCGAGCCGGGGTTTCCGGCGGCTGCAGACAAGTTGCCGCTGACGCTGATCTATCAGGGCGGTGCGGGACAGACGCTGCAGAACTTTCCGCCGGGCGCGCGAGTGTCGATCAATGGCGCCGCTCCGACAACGATTACCGCGCGCACGGATACCATCCCATACACCAGTGGCGCAAGTATTACCTTGGTGGGTCCGGCTGCCGGCACGCCGCCCAGCGGATTCACTTTCGCCATCAGCGGCCGGCCGAATAGCGGCGATACGTTTGTCATCGGGCGCAATAGCGCGGCGACTGCCGACGGACGCAATGCGCTCGCACTTGGCCAGCTTCAGACGCAGGACACGATGTCTGGAAAAACCGCATCGTTCCAGGAAGCCTACGCGCAGTTGGTCAGCGAAATCGGCAACAAGACACGTCAGGTACAGGTGACCGGAGAGGCGCAGCAGACCCTGCTTGAGCAGGCCCAGAGTAGCCGGGATTCACTGTCGGGGGTCAACCTGGACGAGGAGGCAGCCAATCTGATCCGCTATCAGCAGGCCTATCAGGCATCGGCCAAGGCCATGCAGATTGGCGCCAGTCTTTTTGACACCATTTTGCAGATCGCCGCCGGCTAAGGAGACTGGGATGCGTATCAGTACCAATCAGATCTACGGTAGCGGTGTGCTCGGCATCGAGCGGAACCAGAATCAGGTCGTCAGGCTGCAGAACCAGATGTCGAGCGGGCGTCGCATGCTGACTCCGGCGGACGATCCGGTGGCTGCTGCCCAAGTCCTGGCGGTGACCCAGGCCCGCGAGGTGGCGTTACAGTACGCGAACAATCAAGGCGACGCGACCGACCGCCTTGGCCTGGTCGACAGCCAACTCAACGCCCTCACCGACTTGCTCCAGAGCGTCCGCAGCCGGACGGTCCAGGCCGCCAACACGATCCTCACCGACAGCGACCGGCAGGCAATCGCCACGGAGCTGGAGCAACACTTTGACCAGATGCTCGGCATTGCCAATAGTCGCAGTGCCGAGGGAGACTATCTGTTTTCGGGCTACCAGGGCGGCACGACACCGTTTGCACGCAGCGCGGGTGCCGGGTCTGAGACCAGCATCAGCTATTTTGGCGATGATGGCCAGCGCTTGCTGCAGGTGGCGTCGTCACAGCAGATGGCGAGCAACATCGCCGGTAGCGATCTGTTCATGAACATTCCTCAGGGCAACGGCAGTTTCGCCACGGCGGCCAGTGGCAACGGTCCTGGCCTTCCGAATCAGGGATCAGGGGTGATCGAGGCGGGGTCAGTGCTCGATCCGCAGAAATGGCAAAGCGCCTTGAGTTCCGACTTCGCCTGGCAGGGTACGGGTAATCGTCAGTTGCAGATCGTCTTCTCGTCGGTCGCCGGTGTCCGCAGTTATCAGTTATTCGACGCCTCGACGCCGGACTCTTCGGGCGCCGACTTGCCGCGCAAGCCAGTTGGCGCCGTACTGCCGTTTACGCCAGGACAGGCCATCCCGTTGCTGACCACTTCGGCCGATTTCGGTGCGCAAGTGGTGATTACCGGTTCGCCTGCGGATGGCGACAGTTTTGCGATTACCCCGAGTACCAACAAGAGTGTGTTTCAGACCGTACAGGAAATGATCGAGTTGCTGCGTGCGCCAGTGACTTCCGGTAACGCAAGAACAGCGTTTTCCGGCGAGTTGCAGGCCCACCTGAGCAACCTTGATCAAGCGTTGGTCAATGTGGGCCGCGTCCAGGCGACAGTGGGTGCGCGCATGCAGGTCCTGGACGGACTCGCCAATAACGCCACGGCGGTCGACATTCAGTACCAGCAGACCCTGTCGGACCTGCAGGATCTCGATTACGCAGCAGCGATCGCCGATTTTACCCGCCAACAGGTCAGCCTTGAGGCCGCACAGAAGTCCTTTGTGGCGATCAGCGGCCTGAGCCTGTTCAAGTACATCTGAACCACGCCATGGCGATGCGCGTCTTCAGCACCCTCGCTGTGCTGGTGCTGGTGAGTGCCTGCGGCACTATCGACTGGAAGGTTCCGCCGAGTGCCGAAAATGACGGGGTTGATCATACCTTCACCCAGTCGCCGAATCCGACCCTGAGCCGGAAGCCGGTCCAGGCGGTCGCTCTGGTCGGTGCTGCGGGATATGCGGTTGGTGAATATGCAAGCAACGCAGCCTATCTCGGTTTTGGCGCTGCGGCGGCGGTGGCGGCGTATGTTGTTTACGATCCTTTGGCGCCGAACTGGACGATTGAGGAAAAGATCCTGGACGGTGAGAGCTATCGCCTGTCGATGCGTGCGAAGAGCTTTCGTGTTGGCGGTGATGGCGAGCCGGGACTGATTCTACGGCGCCGGGCACTGCAACTGCAGCGCGAGCGGGGTTTCCCCGCCTACCGGGTCTTGGAATATTCCGAAGGTATCGAATCCAGTACGCCCTTCACCCATCGCTACGCCGAAGGCGTCATTCAACTCGTTCGCGCCGAGCCGGCCAAGAAGCCCTAACCGGAACGCGCTGCAAATGGTCCGAGCATGGTCTGAAGTCCGTACTCGAACAACTGTTGCAGAGGTGTTCCGAGATATGCAAGACCAAAGATCAGGCCGGAGAATCCGAGCGCGATGGTCAGCGGGAAGCCGATCGCCATCAGGTTGAGTTGCGGCGCGGCGCGGCTGAGTACGGCGAGCGCAAGGTTGCTGATCATCAGTGCGACAAGCACCGGCAGGGCGAGGAGTAGCCCCGAGGAAAAGACGACCGCGCCGGCGCTTGCCAGAATCCACCAGGCGTCGGCTTGTGGGCTGAAGACACCGATAGGCAGCACTGTGAAGCTGTGCGCCAAGGTGGCAATGACCATCAAGTGGCCATTGATGGCCATGAACACCAGCAAGGCCAGCAATCCCAGGAATTCCGAAATCACCGCCGTCTGACCGGCGGTCTGCGGGTCGTAGGCGCTGGCAAACCCCAGCCCCATCTGCAGGCTGATGAGATTGCCTGCCATGTCGACCGCGGTGAACACCAGGCGCATGGCAAAACCCATGGCCAATCCGACGACAAGCTGTTGGGCGAGCAACAGGAGCCCGGCCCCTGACCCCGGGTCAAGCGACGGCATCGGTGGCAGTCCCGGGGCGATGGCGAAGGTGATCGCCAGGCCGAGTATCAGCCGGATGCGAGTCGGCAGTGCTGGATTGTTGAATGGTGGAGCCGCGCTCAGCAGGGCGAGGACGCGTGCCAGAGGGAACAGGAAGGCCACTACCCAGGCGTTGATCTCGGCGGCGGTGACGTTGATCATCGCGCACTCAGCCGACGAGCAGCGGAATGCTCTCGAACAGCCGACGGACGTACTCGACCATGAGTTGCAGCATCCAGGGGCCGGCCAGAAGGAGTACCAGGAACATGCCTACCAGCTTGGGGATGAAGGCGAGGGTCTGTTCGTTGATCTGGGTCGCCGCCTGAAAGACGCTGACGATCAGGCCGATCACCAGTGCTGCCAGCAGCAGTGGGGCGGACAGCAGCAGGGTCATTTCAACTGCTTGCCGCCCGATATCCATGACGATTTCGGGAGTCACGCGGCGAAGCTCGCGACCAGCGATCCAAGCAGCAAATTCCAGCCATCGACAAGCACGAAGAGCATCAGCTTGAAGGGCAGGGCCACCATGACCGGCGACATCATCATCATTCCCATCGACATCAGCGCGCTGGCCACCACCATGTCCACGATCAGGAAGGGGATGAAGATGATGAAGCCAATCTGAAAGGCCGTCTTCAATTCGCTGGTGACGAAAGCCGGGATCAGCAGGCGCATTGGAATGTCATCGGTAGACTGAAATTTCGGGGATGCGGCCATGCGGGCGAACAAGGCGATGTCGGCCTCGCGTGTCTGCTTGAGCATGAACTTGCGCAGTGGCACGGCACCTCGCTCGACGGCCTGGATGTAGGTAATCCGGTCCTCCGACAAGGGCAGATAAGCCTCGGTGTAGATGGTGTCGAGTACCGGCGACATGATGAAGAACGTGAGGAACAGCGAGAGGCCCAGCAGTACCTGGTTTGGTGGCGAATTCTGTGTGCCCAGCGCGGCCCGTAGCAGTGACAGAACGATGATGATGCGCGTGAAGCTGGTCATCATCAACAGCGCTGCCGGGATGAACGTCAGCGCGGTCAGCGTCAGCAGGCTCTGGATCGACAAGCTGTAGGTCTGGCTTCCGGCCGCGCCAGGAGTACTGGTGACCATCGGTAACCCACCCGTTTGCGCCCAGGCCGCCAACGGGCAGAGCAATGCGAACAGAACGAGGAAGCTGGCGGCCTTAGCTGCCTTCATTCTTGCGCTCGGTAATCTGCTTCAGCCATTGTGCGAAATGCCGTTCGCCATCACTCCCGGGCTTCAGTTCTCCTTTTGGCAGCGTGTGCAGGGTGCGGATTTGGCCTGGCACGAGACCCACAACGATCCACGTATCATCGATTTCGACGAGTACGATGCGCTCCCGCGGGCCAATCATCAGGCCACCCACGACGCGTAAGGGGCCGTTGCTGCCAAAGCCGCGACCGCCATTGAGCCGTCGCAGAAAAAAGGCCGCAAGCAACAGAATGCCGATGACCAATGCCAGCCCAAGAACGGTCTGCAGGAGCGTGTTTGCTGAAACACCCGGGGTTTCGGTGGCCGCCGCCTGCGCAAGAGCGCCGCTCGGCAACATCGCAAACAGCAAACCGCACGCTTTACCGGTGCCGTCGGACAGGATGGAGGGTACGTGTCGAATCAAGAGGGTTGGCCGGACGTGGATGCTGACGACTATCTTAAGGCAAGCATGGCGAAGGTCAAAACGTTGCGCGCGAACAGCGTGTGTGCAGGTGTGGAAGGCTGCCGTGCTCAGTGCCCGATCTTGCGTGCTCTTTCGGAAGGGGTCACGATATCTGTCAGGCGAATGCCGAACTTGTCATTGACCACCACGACCTCACCTTGGGCGATCAGCGTGCCATTGACAAAAACGTTCAGCGGTTCCCCGGCCAGCGCGTCCAGTTCGACGACCGAGCCGTGCGCCAGTTGCAGGAGGTTCTTGATGGTGATCCGGGTGCGCCCGAGTTCGACCGAGATCTGGACCGGAATGTCCAGGATCATGTCGAGTTCATTGATCAGCGAACTCTTGTTGCCGGTGGTATCGAAACTCGGGAAAATATTGGCGGCTTGTGCGCTGCTGGACGGCGTGCCCTCCGCCATCGCCTGTTCGGCCATCGCCGCAGCCCAGTCATCATCGAGTCCAGCGTCGTCGCTTGCCGGCGCCGCGTCTGTTTCCTTAGCCATTGATTTCTCCCAGAGGAACGTCTGCGTTCTCTGAAGCGATGAAGCGATCGATCTTGAGGGCGTATTGCCCACCTTGCTGGCCGTAGTGACACTCCATTACGGGAACATCGTCGACCAGGGCGACGACTTTGTCCGGGACGTCGAGGGGAATGATGTCGCCGACCTTCATCGTTAGAATCTGGCGCAGACTCACTGTCGTGGTCGCCAGTTTTGCGCTGATTTCAACCTCGGCGTTTTTCAGTTGCTTGCGCAACATGATGATCCAGCGTCGGTCAGTGGTCAGTTGGTCGCTCTGCATGGCGCTGTAGAGCAGGTCACGAATCGGTTCAAGCATCGAATACGGAAAGCAGATGTGCAAATCGGCACTGGAGCCACCGAATTCCAGCGAGAAGGTCGTCGACACGACGATTTCGGAAGGTGTCGCAATATTCGCGAATTGGGAATTCATTTCCGAGCGCAGATATTCGAAAGTCAGGTCGTAGACCGACTTCCATGATCGCGAGTACTCAGCGAAAACGATCTTGAGCAGTCCCTGGATGATGCGTTGTTCTGTTGGCGTAAAATCGCGGCCCTCAACCCGGGTGTGGAAGCGACCGTCGCCGCCGAACATATTGTCCACGACGAGAAATACCAGGCTGGGGTCGAAGACGAACAATGCCGTGCCGCGCAATGGCCGCGCGGCGACCAGATTCAGGTTCGTCGGGACCACCAGGTTGCGGGTGAACTCGCTGTATTTCTGCACTCGTATCGAGCCCACAGAGATCTCGGTGGTGCGGTGCATGTAATTGAAGAGACCTATGCGCAGGTAGCGGGCAAAGCGCTCATTGACCAGTTCGAGCGTGGGCATGCGCCCGCGGACGATGCGCTCCTGTGTCCCCAGATTATAGGAACGCGGGCCATCGTCGGTATCCTCAACGGCTTCGGTTTCGTCGGCTTCACCGCTGACGCCCTTGAGCAGGGCGTCGACTTCATCCTGGGAGAGGAAATCGGCGCTCATCGCAGTTCATTGGATGATGAACGAGGTGAACAGCACGTCCTTGATGGGACCGTCACGTTTTTTTCCCTTGCTGGCCGGATCGAGAATGTTGTTGATTTGCTCCCTGATCTCCTGTGCCAGGAGTTCCTTGCCCTCGGTGGTGACCAGATCGGAAGCCTTCTTGCTGGAGAGGAGCAAGGTCAGGTCGTTGCGTAGCTTGGGCATGTACTGTTTCATCTGGTCGCCGATCTGAACATCATCGACCTCGACCGAAAGCGACAACTGCAGGAACTGGTCTCCGCGTTCCGGTACGAGATTGACCGTGAACGCATCGATCGCCACATAGACCGGTGGCGCACCCCGGTCCACCTTCTTCTTCTTGGCAGGCTTGACCTTTTCCACGGCGACCTCGCCGTCGTCCTCCTCCGCCGGCCCATGCTTCAACAGGACGTAGGCGGCTGTGCCTCCCAGGCCGAGCACCAGCACCACCACAGCGATGATGATGATCAGCAGTTTCTTGTTGCTCTTTGCCGGCACAGCTTCTGCGCCTTCAACTGCGGTCTTTGCATCCTTGGCCATTCAGTATTATTCTCCCTGGGTCTTTCGGTCAGATACGTCCGATCCGGTATCTGGCCGGCTACGCTGTCACTACGCGAAAGTGTCGATCAGTCCGTGGCCACTACGAGCTGCGGCTGCATGATTGGGCAGGCCGCCAACCGAATCTACACGAAGTATACCGTTATCGGTCAGGAGGCGGGGCCGGCGCGAAGGTTCTTGCTGGCCGCCGGACTGTTGGTGGAACGATTCGCTGCCGACGCTGACCTGCCCCAGATCAATTCCAGTCGCGGTAAACATTTCTCGCAGTCGTGGGACCGCCGTTTCGATGGCTCCGCGAACCTCCGGGCTTGTCGAAACGAAGTGTGCGTTGGCGCCGTTCTTGTCGATGTTCAGGGTGATCTCGATCGAACCCAACTGTGGGGGGTGTACGGTAAGTTGCGCGAAGTGCTTTTCGTTGCCGGCGAACCACAGCAGCTTTTGGCCAAACTCACCGGCCCATGCAGGGTCACGCAAGGGCGTCTTCAGATCGCGCGGGATGTCCTGACTGCCTGCTGCGCCATTCACGACACTGGGCAGGGGAGTGGCGACCACATTGGGGTCATTTGCCGACGACAGCGGTTCATTTTTGCCTGGAGGGGCCTGTTCGGAAGTGGGCAGTGCGACGTCGGGAACGGCAAAATTTGCCGCTTTGACGGCAGTTGACACCGTCTCAGAAGTGGCAGCCTGTCGGTTATCGCCGGCCTCGGTTTTGAAGTGCAGGGGATCCTTCTCGATTTGCCCCGTCGTGGACGCGAGCAGTATCCCCGCCGCAGGCTGCGTGGGCAGTTTGACCTCTCCCGTTGCTGCGTCACCTGCCGGCTTCAGTGGCGGCATTCCGAGACTCGCCAGGAACTGGGGGGCGACGGGAACAAGGCTGTCTTCGGCAATTGCCGGGTTACTGACTGCCTCCTTCTCCCCGGCGGACACGTCTTCGACCTCGGTCACTGGCAGCGCGAACAGGATGCTCGCAAAGTCACCCCCTGTGTTCTGGCGGTCGGAGGTCGCCGGGCTTTCGATAGGGGCTTCGCGGACAGGTGATTTAGCTGGTGTTGAGACGATGGCAATGGTCATGATCAATCCTCTTCGGCAGGAGCCAGTCCGCTACAAGCAAACATTGCGCCATGCATGGTTCAGGACTCTTGCTCGTTGTCCTTGCTGCGCGCGGCGAACTCGTCCTGCGCCTTTTGCTCCTGGCGGATTTCCAGCCGTGCCTCACTAGCGCGATGGCGCTCGGAGAGTGCATCGAGTGCTTTCAGCTTGGTCCGCTGTCGCTTCCAGTCCTCCTGCCCGGCAGCCGTGTGCGTTTCCTGCACGCTGACGAGCTGCATCTGCTGCTTGATTGCTTCGTCGAGACGAGTCAGGAACTCCTGGTAATTACGCCATTCGGGTTGCCCCAGTCCATTCTGTACGGCTTGCCGGAAGCGCGCGGTGTACTCGTCGCGGTACTGCAGCAGCATGGCGAACTTTTCCTTGGCGTCGCGTTCCGCCGCAATCAGCCTGGCGAGGCGTTGCGTTGCTTCGTCGCTGCGGGTTTGCATCAGTTCGAGGACAGTTTGCAGGGAAAAGGGTCTGGCCATGATCAACTCGCCGACTGGTACAAGAGAAGTGCCGGAAGTCTAGCGCAACAGGTGTCAGCCACCTGGGCCAAACAAGCCGAGCAGTTGAGCGACGCTGCTCGCGAAGTCTGCGCGTTGGCTCAGGTTCTGCTGCAGCAATCTCTCAAAGCGGGGATAGATGGCAATGGCCTGGTCGAGTTGCGGATCAGAGCCCGCGGCGTATGCGCCGACGCTGATCAGATCGCGCGAACGCTGGTAGCGCGAGAAGAGGCTCTTGAATTTCCTGATGTGCTCCAGATGAGTTGGGCTTACCAGATTCACCATGGCGCGGGAAATCGATTGTTCGATGTCGATGGCCGGGTAGTGGCCAGCGTCGGCCAGCGTGCGTGATAGCACGATGTGACCGTCGAGGATGGCACGCGCTGCGTCGGCGATGGGATCCTGCTGGTCGTCACCTTCTGCAAGGACCGTGTAGAAGCCGGTGATCGAACCTCCGCCCTCGGCGCCGTTGCCGGCACGTTCGACGAGTTGCGGGAGACGGGCGAAAACCGATGGCGGGTAGCCGCGGGTGACCGGCGGCTCGCCGATCGCCAGAGCGATTTCGCGTTGCGCCATCGCGTAGCGCGTCAGCGAATCCATGATCAACAGGACCTGCCGACCCCGATCCCGGAAGTATTCGGCAATGCAGGTGGCGTAGGCCGCGCCTTGCAGACGCATCAGCGGACTGACGTCGGCAGGTGCCGCAACCACGACCGCCCGCCGCAGACCTTGTTCACCAAGAATCTGTTCAATGAACTCCTTGACTTCGCGACCACGTTCACCAATCAAGCCGACGACGATGACGTCGGCCGCGGTATAGCGGGCCATCATGCCGAGCAATACACTCTTGCCGACGCCGGATCCGGCGAAAAGCCCCATCCGCTGTCCGCGGCCGACACACAGCAAGGCATTGATGGCACGCACCCCGACGTCGAGCGCCTGCTCGATCGGTGCCCGTGACATCGGGTTAACCGGTCGACTCTGCAGCGGGCGGAGAGAACTCGCGCCTAATGGGCCCAGCCTGTCGAGCGGTCGTCCGGCGCCATCAAGCACTCGGCCGAGCAAGGACTCGCCGACCGGCACGAGTTTTGCACGGTCGATCGAGCGTCGACGTGCCGGTGGTGGCTGACCGAGTCGCGGCGGCTGGCTCGGCGCTTCAAGGGCAACGACCCGGGCTCCCGGCGACAGACCGTAGACATCTTCCGAGGGCATCAGAAAGAGTCGTTCCCCATTGAAGCCTACCACTTCGGCTTCGATCGCCGAGCCACCAACCGGCATGATCCGGCAAGAACTGCCGAGCGGCAACTTTAGTCCCGAGGCCTCCATCACGAGGCCGTTGATGCGCGTCAGGTGGCCGCTCGGAAGCAGCGAACTGACCTGGCTGGTGACTTGTCGGCAACCTTCGAGGAAGCTGCGCCATTCGTCGAGATGTGGGTTTCCGGAAGCGTTGTTCAATGGACCGCTCGCTGTGAGGTTCAGGACTTGAGCCATTCCTGGCTGGCGCCAATGCTTTCAGTGACACGTCGCCAACGTGTTTCCAGCGTCGCGTCGACTTCGCTCGCCCCCAGTTCAACGCGGCAGCCGCCGGCAATCAGTGTCTTGTCTTCGACGATTCGCCAGTTGCTGTGCGCGAGCTGATCGCCTAGCTGGCTGCGTACCAAAGCCGCATCATCCGGGTGTACGAACAGCAGCGGCTGACCATGATGGGGGTGCAGCACCGTCACCGCTTCCCTTACCACCGGCAGGAGCAGTTCCGGTTGCACGCGCAAACTTTGACGCAACACCTGATTGGCAATCTCGATCGCCAGCGCCAGCAACTGGTCGGCGACGCCCTGGTCGATAGCCGCGAGTGCCTGCTGCAGGCTGTCCATCAGGGCGGCGATTCTCGCTGCCGCGGTCTTGCCCGCCACCATACCCTCGGCATAGCCTGCGGCATGGCCGGCAGCGTGCGCTTCCTGGTGCATGCGCTCGATGTCTTCGGCAGTGGGTAGGACAACCGGCGGCTCCTGCTCCTGCGGCACGCTGGCGGGCTCGACCGGCAGGTCGATGGGTTGTTCCATGACTGGCGGTTCGGCAGGCGGCGGAGGGTTGACCGCCGTCCGCTGCTCTTCATCGAAGGCCGCCACCTCCCAGCGCTGGTAGGCGGTCATTTTTTCCTTGGGAATCCAGTGGCTCATGTGACTTTGATGCTCAAACCATTTCCTCACCACCCGCGCCGCCAAGCGTGATCTGGCCTTCGTCGGCCAGACGGCGGACAATCTTGAGGATTTCCTTCTGCTCGGATTCGACTTCCGAGAGCCGAACCGGGCCACGCGAATCGAGATCCTCGCGCAACATTTCCGAAGCCCTTTGTGACATGTTCCGGAAAATCTTCTCGCGCAAGGGTTCGGTGGCTCCCTTCATGGCCAGGATCAGCGACTCGGACTGAATTTCGCGCAACAGCAGCTGGATTGCCCGGTCTTCCAGATCGAGGAGATTCTCGAAGACGAACATCTCGTCGAGGATCTTTTGCGCGAGGTCAGGATCGTATTCGCGGATCGAGTCGAGGACCGCGGTCTCGTTTGCGGTACCCATGAAATTGAGCATCTCGGCGACCGTCCGGACGCCACCCATGGCAGATTTCTTGATGCTCGATGAACCCGAGAGCAGGCGTAGCATGACGTCGTTCAACTCCTTCAAGGCTTCCGGCTGAATGCCTTCGAGGGTGGCCACGCGCAGGACGACATCGTTGCGCAGACGTTCCGAAAACTGGTTCAGGATCTCGCTGGAATGGTCATGAGCCAGATGCACCAGAATGGTCGCAATAATCTGAGGATGCTCGTTCTTGATCAGGTCGGCGACCGTCGGCGCATCCATCCATTTGAGGCCTTCAATTCCGTTGGTCTCGCCCGGTTGCAGGATCCTTGAGATCAGGTTGGATGCCTTGTCATCTCCGAGGGCTTTGGTGAGGACCGAACGAACGTAGGCGTCGGTATCGATGTTTACTGCGGCGGACTCCTCCGCGGTCTTGTGGAACTCGCTCAGTACCTCTTCGACACGCGCGCGTGGTACCGATTTCAACGCCGCCATGGCGTGCCCGAGCTTCTGCACTTCCTTCGGTCCCAGGTGTTTGAGGACTTCAGCGGCGTAGTCCTCGCCAAGAGCGATCAGTAGAATGGCGCTCTTTTCGACGCCGTCGTCAGCTGGCATTGGCGCCGGTCCATTCCTTGATGATGTTGGCTACGATATGCGGGTCCTGCTGTGCCAGGGCGCGTGCCACCGCCAGTTTCTTGTCGAACAGTTCAGCGGCTGTCGGGACATGTTCCTTCGCTTCATCTTCCTCCTCGCCGGCGACGAGATCGATATTGCCGCCGACGCTGGCCTCGCTCTCCGGCGGGCTGGGGAGCATCGTCTTGACCAGCGGCCGCACCACTCCGAGCAGCAGATAAGCGATGATGGCGGCAATCACGCCATACTTGATCAACTCTTTGGCCAAGGAAACCGTTTCTGGATCTCGCCACAGCGGCGGTCCCTCATCCTTCTCGACGACGGTGAACGGCGCGTTTGCCACCGAAATGGTATCGCCGCGCTCCTTGCTGTAGCCCATGGCCTCCTTGACGAGGTCGCTGATCTGTTTCAGTTCATTGTCGGGCAGCGGCTTGTTGACCGCTTTGCCGTCCTTGCCGATTTCCTTGCGCTGATTGACCACCACCGCACCCGACAGGCGCTTTACCGTGCCGACCGATTGCTTGACGTGGCGGATGGTCTTGTCGAGTTCGTAGTTGATGGTCGAATTCTTGCTGGTGCTGATCGGTTGTCCAACGCTGGCGATCGGCGCTTGCACGCCGGCGGCGTTGAGCTGTCCTGGCAGTGGTTGGGCCGGCGTCGCGGCTGCACCCGCACCCGGCACCGCCGGTTGAGTCAGCGGGGCGGTTGCCGGCACGGGGGGTTGATTGCTGAGGGCACCCGGAACGCCCTGTGCGGTCGGGTTGGTGCTGGCGGTTTCACTGGTTTGCTGGCTACGAATGCTGATCTCGGGGGGGGTCGTGTTCGGTCGATGCGACTCTGCCGTTTGCTCGGACTGCGAAAAATCGATGTCTGCGGCGATCTGGACACGGGCATTGCCCGGGCCGACGATCGGCGCCAGAATGTCCTCCACGCGCTTGATGATGCTCGCCTCGACTTCCTGGATGTATTTGACCTGCGTCGGGTCGAGGCCAGCTTCGAGCAACTTGCTTTTCATTTGCGACAGCAGGGTGCCGCTCTGATCGAGGAGGGTGACGCTCGAAGCCGCCAACTGTGGCACGCTGGCGGCGACGAGATTCTGGATGCCGGCGATCTGCGCCGCGTCCAGCGACCGTCCAGGATACAGATTGAGCATGACAGAAGCCGATGGTTTCAGTTCTTCGCGCATGAAGACACTCGGCTTGGGTATCGCCAGGTGTACTCGCGCGGCCTGGACGGCAGCCACTGACTGAATGGTGCGCGACAACTCGCCCTCGAGACCGCGCTGATAATTCACTTGCTCGGCAAACTGGCTGATGCCGAATTTCTGACTTTCCATCAATTCGAAGCCGACTGCTCCACCCCTCGGTAGTCCCTGCGAAGCGAGCCGCAGACGCACATCGTGAACCCGGTTCGAAGGAACGAGAATGGCGCTGCCGGAGTCATTGAACTTGAACGGGATGTTCATCTGTTCCAGAGATGCGATGATGGCGCCGCCGTCGCGCTCCGTAATGTTGGAGAAGAGTATCCTGAACTCGCTTTGTCTGAGGAGCGTGGCGGCAGCGACGAGTAGTGCGATCACCGCGGCGATCGAAACCATCAGCACCACCTTCTGCCGGTTGCTCAATCGCGCCAGAGCCTCGCGAGCGCGATCCAGCGGATTGCCCGCGCCTGTTGTCCCTGTGGTTTCGGTTCCGGCTGCCGCCATGCCTGCGATACGGTGATAAACCTGCGATTAAGCAAGCAAAAAGTGAAAAAGGGCTGATAATCTCGCTGCTATTGTAGCTGTTAATTGCACCGGACCTTCGATCGGATGACTGAAGTCGGACAAATGCCGAGCCCCGAACTCAAAGCGCAGGAACTGCAGCGCGCTTTCGATGTGTTCAATCAGGTTTCGCTGGCGCTGACACAGTCGTATCAGGGGCTACAGAGCCGGGTCGAGTCGCTGACGGCGGAATTGGCGGTCGCCAATGGTGAACTTCGTCGGCAGTACGAGGAGAAGCAGGCGCTCTCGGAACGCCTTTCCTTGTTGCTCAATGCCTTGCCGGCGGGAGTGGTCGTGCTCGACAGCGCAGGCCGGGTCAGCGAGGCCAATCCTGCCGCACGCCAGATGTTTGCCCAGCCGGTGATCACCGAATCCTGGCCGGCATTGATGCAGGCCAGACTGCTGGCGACTGAGGCCCCTGGCGAGTGGCAGCTCGATGCGCGGCGCCTGGCCATTGTCGAGAGCCCGCTAGACTCGGCAGGTGGGCGGATTCTACTGATTCACGATGTGACTGCGGCGCACGGTCTGAAGGCCGATCTCGAACGTCACCAGCGTCTGGCGGCAATGGGCGAGATGGCGGCGTCGCTGGCGCACCAGTTGCGGACCCCGTTGGCAACGGCATTGCTGTACAGCGCCAATCTGAGTCAACCGCAGCTCGCCGACGACGCTCGCAGACGTTTTGCGGACAAGGCGACTGCCCAGTTGAAGCGCCTCGAGCGCCTGATCCAGGAAGTGCTGCTCTTTGCCCGCGGCGAGAGCATCGGCCGTGACTCGATTCGTGCCGACGAACTGCTTGCCGATGCCGCGCAAACCGTGCAACCATTGTTCATCGAAAGGGGTGTGAATTTCCGGGTGGCCTGCCAGACTGGCGAGGCAGTCGTCACCGGCAGCCGTAAGGCCTTGGCCGGCGCCTTGGTGAATTTGCTCGAGAACGCCTTGCAGGCCTGCACATCAAGTGGGAAAGTGGTGCTTGGCGCGACCCGCGTCGGCCAACAGTTGCGCATCGGCGTTCGCGATACCGGCTCCGGCATTGAACCCGAGGTTCAAGGGCGCGTCTTCGAGCCGTTCTTCACCACGCGCGGCCAGGGTACCGGGCTCGGCCTGGCGATTGCTCTGGGGGTGGCGCGTGCGCACGGGGGGACCATTGAGGTCAGTTCGGTGCCGGGCGAGGGGTCGGAGTTCGTTATCGTGCTGCCCGCCGACACCACCAAAGAGCGAAATCACTGAGGAAGGCTGGAACGGATGGCGGGCGGATTCCCGATTCTGATTGTTGAGGACGACGCCGCACTGCGTGAGGCGGTATGCGACACGCTTGAACTGGCCGGGCAGGCGGTAATCTCGGCCGGCGGCGGCGAGGAGGCGCTGCAATTGCTCGCCAGGCGTGCCGTGTCGCTGGTCGTCAGCGATGTGCGGATGCTCCCGATCGACGGCATTGCCTTGCTGAAGGAAATACGCAGCCGTTTTCCACAACTTCCGGTGGTCCTGATGACAGCTTTCGCCGACGTCGACCGGGCCGTCGAAGCGATGCGCGCAGGCGCGTGTGATTTTCTCCTCAAGCCCTTCGAGCCGAAGGCATTACTCGAACACGTGCTGCGCTATCGCCTGCCGGAAGCACTGGACGACGATGGCGTCATTGCCCATGATGCGCTGACCAGGAACCTTTTTGCGCTTGCCGGCCGGGTCGCACAGAGTGATACCACGGTCTTGCTGACCGGCGAGAGCGGCGTCGGCAAGGAGGTGGTCGCCCGCCATATTCACCAGTACTCGGGGCGCAGCAAAGGTCCTTTCGTGGCCATCAACTGCGCGGCCATCCCGGATGGACTGCTTGAGGCGACGCTTTTCGGTCATGAAAAGGGTGCGTTCAGTGGTGCGCAGCAGGCGCAGGCCGGCAAGTTCGAGCAGGCGCAGCATGGCACGTTGTTGCTCGACGAGATCACCGAAATGCCGCTTGGCCTGCAGGCCAAACTGCTGCGTGTCCTGCAGGAGCGCGAAGTCGAACGGGTGGGTGGCAAGAAGCCGGTAGCGCTCGATATCCGTGTCGTGGCGACCTCCAATCGGGACATCGCCGAGGCGGTGGCGAAGGGGCTGTTTCGTGCGGACCTGTATTATCGGCTCAACGTCTTTCCGCTGCTGATTCCGGCGCTGCGGCAGCGCGCCGACGACATCGTGCCCTTGGCCCGACATTTTCTGGCGGCACACGGCGGCCGCGCTGGTCGTCCCGGTATGCGCCTGTCGGCGGCAGCCGAATCCGCACTGCTGCGGCATGCCTGGCCTGGCAATGTCCGTGAACTGGAGAACGTGATTCAGCGAGCCGTCATTCTCGCGCCCGGCGATATCGTCGAAGTCGGAGCGCTCCATCTGACGGCGGCGACTCGCATCGCTCCGCTCGACGTCCAGCAACCGCAACCGCAGCTTCCGAACGCCAGCACAGCGCCGGCAAGGCTCCCGAAAACCGACAAGCTGCGGGAAGTAGAACGCGACCACATCCTGGAGACACTGGCGTCTGCAGGAGGATCGCGAAAACTGGCGGGGGAGCGGCTTGGCATGTCCGAGAGAACCTTGCGCTACAAATTGCGACAGTATCGTCTTGAGGGTTTCCTGAAGAACTGATGTCCAGGTTGCAATGTTTGGCACGACCGAAAGTGCGGCGTAATTCTTGCTTTGAGTAACTGAGCGGCGCTGCAGGCACTCGCGTCTGTGCGTCATCACGGTTTGGGGAGACGAATGGAAAGCAAGGGTATTGATCAGATGCTGAACATGCTGCGGGCCTCGTCGGCAGCGGCGGGTGGTCGCGTTGCCGAGGGGCAGAGTACACCTGCAGGTGGCGCCGACTTCGCGCAGGTACTACAGGCTTCGATTGCGCAGGTTAGTCAGACGCAGCAACAGGCGGAAACGATGGCGGCAAATTTTGCCGCCGGCAACAGCACCGAGAACCTGCACGAGGTCATGATTGCGTTGCAGAAGGCAAACATCTCTTTTCAGGAGATGATCCAGGTGCGCAACAAACTGGTTTCCGCTTACCACGATGTGATGAACATGCAGATCTGATGCGCGCAATGGCGTTCTGGTCTTGTATTCGGGCGTCCGGGCCCCCATAATGCCAAGCATGATCGTAATTCCGGCAGACCGGAAGCGTTCTGGACGCGGGTTCGATTCCCGCCACCTCCACCACTGGGGGGGTGCACTGGTTTCGACAGGGTGAAGGATGGCGAGCAGGCGACCCGAAAGGCGACGGACGTAATCCGAGCAAATCCATAAACGCCAACGATGAGCGTTTCGCACTGGCCGCTTAAGGCCTGCTGAGGACGTAGCCGTCCAATAAACAGAATGGCTATCGGCGGGGGCTTCGGCCCCCGCCGTCGCGTTGTCAGTTTGAAGCGTTTGCCAGGGAATAATCGACCAGCGCGGAAATCATGTCACTGTAACGCGGGGCTGCACGGAACGCGGAGCAGATGCGCAACGCCCTCTGACTCATTGGCCGTAATTCTCGTCGACGTCCCGTTCAACCCGCGAACGGTTACCCGATGGACAGAGCCATTCGGGCGGTCAGCGTTCCCTGACCGTATCTTCAGTTTCGCGCTCGCCGAAACCAGTCAATTGCGACTCCAGTGCGTTGAAGCCTGGTTCTGCTGTCGGGTGAAGGCGCGTCAGGCGTCTGATCAGACGCTGTTGGGCAAAGGTCTCCGAGGGATCAGGTTTGCCCAACAGGTATTCGGAGCCGCGCCGAGTCATCACCACCATCGAGTTGGAGTCCAGACTGTAACCCATGACCGGTGAGGTCCGGATGTGCGAAGACGAAGGGAAGCGCGGATTGTTGCCATACACTCGCCCTTCAATACATACCAGCGCCTCACCGTCACGAGTGACGAAATCGAGCATCTTCCAGTTGTTCAAGATATTCATGGCGCGGCCTTTCCCAGAACAAGACGCGGAGTGCCGAAACAGGAACCCATTCTACTCCAGGCGCAGCCAAGGTGGCGTTTGACGAGAGGGAACCCTGCGTCGAGGTCTTCGTGGTCGCTGTGACCGATGCAAACAACAGTCATAATATTCGCTCAAGGACATGCAAGAGGTTACAGGGACAACATTAAACGCGTGCCAGCCGACGCGGGTCCCAGGCCAACCACATTGCTCGGCAGGCTCCTGTCGGCTGGTGTCCCCAGGGAGTTTGCGATCAAGCTCGAAGCCTCCAGGGGGAAACGCGAATATGCATCCAGGATGACAATCATCGCCCCGCGCACCACCTGAGCCCCGTGCTTGCAGCGGTTAAAGCGTTTGGCAAGTATGCGTTAGCAAAAATCATGCTAGCCGCCTGTTTTCGTTATATTTTCATGTAAACCAGAGGATTGCGGCTGCTGATCACGACCCTGTCGGATTGCTGTGTAAAGTTTTCCGACAAACGGTAGGGTGAACATGCCCTGGGCGCTTGGTGTGCCGGTATGGCTCCCCTACACCAGGTAGCCGAGTTCGTCGGCACACAGTGGTTCAACTCGCGCCATTTGTTGCGCGAGCACTGCGAGAGTGGCTTCGGAGGCATCGTGGCCTCTTGCGAGTCGGCTGCGCACCCGCGACCGCAATTGTGCCGGTTCCGCCCGCGGCGCGACGATCCCGAAGGCCACTCCCGCCTGGGTGGCAAGCATCCGGAAGTCATCGCGCCAGGCGCGCTCGAGGAAGGTCGCGTCGACGATGACCGACCAGCCGGCGGCGAGCAAGTCCTGGGTCAGCAGGTGCAAGCGTTGGTAGGTGAGTTCGCTGCGGTTCCTGGAATAGATGCCACGATCCACCGGCGAGCCACTGCTGGCGGTTGGTGCGACGCCGAACAGTCGTTTCCGTTCGATGTCGGAGCGCAGGCGGATGGTCGTTGCCGACTTGTCGCCGAGCAGGATACGTTTCGATGCGCGACTTTTGCCGCAGCCCGAGACCCCATGAGTAATCAGCAGGCGTGCTGCAGGTTTGGCGACGAGGTGCTCGGCAAGCGTCAGGTAGTCGTACGCCTGGCGATGAGCAGCGCTGATCTGCACTGACCGGATTGCGGCCACTTTGGCACGTACCAGTGCTCGGTAGACGGCGTAGAACCGCAGCACCTGCAGCGCGTCGTAGTCACCGCTGCACGCGAGCCATTCATTGACCAGCCAGTTGGCGAGCCCCGGTTGCTGATGGTCGAGCAGGTCGATGTAGGTGAAGGCGATTTCGCTGGCGACGTCGATCCAGCGCAAGTCTTCGCTGAATTCGATACAGTCGAAGAGGGTCACGTGCTCGCCGATCAGCACCAGATTGCCGAGATGCAGGTCACCATGACACTCGCGCACCCGTCCCTCCGCCTTGCGGAACGCGAAACGCGGGCGCAGGCGGGCAAACTCGCTGCGGGTCCAGTCGGCCAGCTGCAGTAGTCGCATACGCTCGGCGTCGCCGGACAGTAGCCTGGTGAGTTCATCAAAGTTGGCCAGCGCCGGTGCCAGAACCTGTTCGGGTTCTCCGAAACGCGACGACCGGGCTGCCGCTGCCGCCTCCTGATGAAATCCGGCGATGCTTGCGGCGAGTTCGGAAAGCTGATTCGGTCGCAGTTGGCCGCGCGCGCAGAGGCGGTCCAGTCTGCCGGCTTCGGCGAAACGGCGCATCTTGACCGCGTACTCGATTACCGGCCCGCAGCCGCCGACCTGCGGGTCTTCCGGCGTGCCAGTAAGGGCCACGACTGCAAGATAGAGCTCCGGGGCAAAGCGACGGTTAAGGCGCAGTTCGGCTTCACAGCACGCTAGCCGTCTGCCGAGCGAGCCGTAGTCGAGAAAAGGCAGAAGTACCGGTTTCTTGATCTTGTAGACGAATTCCCCCGCCAGCAGAAGCCACGAGGCGTGCGTCTCGACGAGATCGACGCGCGCCGCCGGGTCGGGATAACGCGCCGTATCGAACATCGCTTCAATCAGTGGCGGCAGGGGTTGGCGCATTGCCTCAGTCATTCGTGATGCGCCGCAACACGGCTTTGCGAAGCTCTTCGAGGAAATACATCAGGGCTGCACAGGCGATGGCCAGCAGCCAGCTGGCGCCGCTAATCGGCGCGGTGCCGAACAGCCAGTTGCCGGCAGGGGCGTACAGGATGAAGACGATCACTGCCAGTTCGGCGATGAAGGCCAGACCGGCGCCGATCCACAGGATGATGGCAAAGAAGTGGGTGAACTCGCGTGCGCAACGCAGCAGCAGGGGTTCCCGTTCCACCTCTTCGAGATGGTTCGGGCCGAACTCCGCCAGACGACGCGCCGCTTCGCCGGTGCTGAGGCCGCCAGCCACCGTTTTCAGGCTGGCCAGTGCCTCTTCGACGTTGAGAGCGTGAATGCGCAAGGGGCGAAACTCCTGCTAATGGCGCGAAGCCAGACAGCAATTTACACCCTTGTCCGAAACAAAGCATCTGCCGATATGGACCGGATCACTTCAGCCGGCGTCCGGCGGGCGCTTCTTTCGCCATACGGGGAGCAGCGCGGCGAGCTTGTCGCGATGCGACAGGCGTTCGTCGGAGAGCGCCTCAAGAAAATCCGACAACGGTTTCGACTTCACGACCGCGAAGCCAGTGAGCAGTACAGACGGAATGGCCACCAGGGCAAAAAAGAGGATTCTGTTGACCAGCTCGTCGTGGGCGGCGTCGATCAGATTGATTCCCAGGAAGCCGGTGGTAATCGTCGCCACCAGGCCGGCAGTGGTCACCACCGTCAACCGCACCACCGTGTTGGCCTGCCGGCGCAGGCTGTCGCTATCCAGGTACTGGCTCATGTCCTGGATTTCCTCACGCAGCTCGGTGTAGAGATTTTCGGTTCCCAGGTGTTCGCGGGTCATGCTGAACAGCGCTCTGGCCTGTGCCTGATCAGAGATCTCATGAAACCAGTAGCGATGGCTGAAACGCAGGAAGACCTCGAGGATCTGCCGGATGGCGCGTTTGAATTGCTTGACCGATTCGGCGTTGCCAATCTCCAGACGATTGAGCGCCGTGACCAGACGATCCGAGAGCATCAGCAGCGCCGCCTTGTGGAAATGGGGGATCAGTGCCAACAGGAAGAACTGATGGCGAAACTGCCCGAGCAGACCGGTTTCCAGACCGGTGAAGTAATCGTCACGGGCGCTGCCGACCATCACGAAGGCGTGCCCGCAGGACAGCAGGCGCGTGCCAGGATCGTCGGCCTGTGGATGCCAGAAGCGGTCGATGCAGTAGCGGCTTTCAAAACCTTCGAGATGTTGGTCGGAATAGGGCAGGGAGCCTTGCTTTCCAGGTCCGGTGACCAGGACCAGGCGGGCAAAGTCGCCGCGACTCAAGGTGCGTGGATCGTCCATCGCCAGGTAAGCCAGCAGCGGCATGCGGTGATACTCGATCTGCCGGTAGCGGACCAGTCCCTTTGCATCCGAGTGGTGCAGTACCAGAGGGCGCAGCAAAAATTCCCAGTGCGACGAAATGCACGGTGCACGAAAGCGGCTGACGAAAGACAGGTACTTGCTGCGCTTCTCGTAGTCGGAAACGGACAGCAACTGACCGTCCGCCGCCAACCACTCGGCACGTTTGAGGCAATGGCCACCGCTGCCATCGTCGTCCCAGTATGGCGGATAGGCGCGTCCGAAGCGATACAGCGTGTCCTGTACCTGTCGCAGTTCGAGGTCGTCGGCGCAAATTTCGACGACCAGGATGACGACGTCGATGTCGTAGAAGAAATACAGGTCGAGGTGCACGATCTCGAAGCTGAGTGCCTCGTCACCCTCCTTGAAGGTCATCCGTACCCGCGCCACGTCTTGACGCCGGAAAATGCGGATCGGTGACTCGCCGTAGCGCGCGATGGCCTTCTGGCCTCCGCCCTCACCGTAAAGAAAGCGCTGGACATACGGCAGGAAGGTGACGAACTCGCTGTAGTGGCGCTCGTGGAATTGACCAGGGTCGCCGGAGAACTCGTCGACGAGTTCATGCCACGGATTGTCGGGTGAGGCCGCTTCGAGCAACTGGCTATGGCTGTCGATGGGCGCATCGGCGGGCAACGGCATCAACTGCAACGGCCACATGAGGATCTGCCGAAAATGACTGACCCGCTGGTCTGCGGCCTTGCTCTCTGCTGGCATGTTCACCTCCAAGAAGAATCCAAGAATTGATCCGTGCGACGGTTGCTCGGCGGCTGGTCATCACTGAAGGCTGCTGCGCTCACCTTGTCCGGTAATCAGCAGCCAATCTCGGCAAGCAACGTAGCGACCATGCGCTCGGCCTGGCGAAGATAGCCGCTGCCGAACAGGTTCAAGTGATTGAGCACGTGATAGAGGTTGTACAGCGTCTTGCGCTGCTCGTAACCGTCGTTCAATGGCCAGGCCTCGCGGTAGCCCGCGTAGAAACTGTCCGGAAAACCTCCGAACAGCTCGCTCATCGCCAGATCGGCTTCGCGGTCGCCGAAATGGACGGCCGGATCGAACAGGGTCAGGGTGCCCGTCTCGTCGGTCGCGGCGTTACCGTGCCACAGGTCGCCATGCAGCAGGCTGGGTTGGGGGTGATGGTCGACGAACAATGCCGCAAGTTTGCCGGCCAGGCGTTCACCGTCGGCGATCAGCCGGTTGTACTGGGCGTGTTGCCTGGCCAGCTCGAGCTGTGGCAACAGACGCCGGTGGGCAAAGAAGAAGGGCCAGGTGCGATGCTCGGCATTAAGCTGTACTGTGCTGCCGATGAAGTTGTCACGATGCCAGCCGTACTGCGGACCATGCAGGCGGTGCAATGCGGCCAGTGCGTGCCCGGCCTTTGCCCCGTGCTGGTCTGTACGCAAGGCTTGCAGCGGCAGGTATTCGAGCAGCAGATAAGCCTGCCGGCCGCTCACGCCGTGTCCTAACACCTGTGGCACGCGCAGTGCGGGACAAGCGGCCAGCGCGCGCAGGCCATCGGCCTCGGCAGAGAACATGTCGGCCAGTTCGGCGTCGTTCAGTTTGACGAAGTAGCGTTCGCCGGCGCTTTCCACCAGTAGCGCGCGCGAAATCGAACCGCCGGCGATTCCGGTCAGCGAGTCGATGTTTGCCGGTGAACCCGTGCCGCCGCCGATGGCCTCGCACAGCGCCGCAGCAAGCGGCACATCGAGCCGTTCCTGGTCTGGTCTCATGTCCCTCCTTGCGGCTCGAGTCGAAAGCCGTCCATCATCGCGACCCTGGAGCTATCGCTGGGGGCCGGGTTTACTCGTGCCGGGGAATGTGTTGTGATAAGGCGATGCGTGCAGGCTGTAGGTGACCACGCACCAGGCAGGCATGGCACGGCCGCGGTTCGCGCGACGCGTTCTCGAAACGGCCCGTGGTTTCTCTCTATCCAGATGACTTCAATACCGGAGGCACATTCCATGAAAACTCGCTTGCTCGTCCTTTCCGCCATGCTGGCCATCACCGCTGCAGCCTGCGACAACAAACCAAAGGCCACCACCGAGTCCGGGCAGAAGGCCGAGGAATCGGCCAAGAAGGCCGGCGCAGCCGTTGGCGCGGCGGCTGAGGCCACCAAGGAAGCCGCCAAGGACGCGGCCGTCGCAGCCAAAGAGAGTGCGGTTGGCGCGACTGCCGCTGCCAAGGAGGCCACCAAAGAGGCCGTCGAGGCGACCAAGGAGGCCGGCAAGGAAATGGTGGTCAAAGCCGCCGAGGCCACCAAGGCCGCCGTGACGAAATAATCTTCGGCCGCTCCGGAAGGCAAGACAAGCCCGCGTGCATCAGGCCTCGCAGAGCAGATCGCCTGGCGTCGCCGGGGCGCTCTGGTCAGCATGCTGGGGCGGCGTTGCCGCCGCGACTCCTGCGCCTTGCCGGAAGGCTGACGAAGCTTGTGCCCGCAAAAAGGGAAAGAACTCGCGGTCGGCACCGAGCATGTGCTTGGTGACCACCTCATAGGCCAGAAACTGGAAAACATCGCCGACCCCCTGTTTGCCTGTGCGGTAGGCGTCGACCAGGGTCAGTCCCTGGTCGACGAGTTGTCGATGCAGCAGCAGGTGTTCGGCGGTGCCGGGGAAACCGGCCGCCAGGATGACCGACTCCTCATCGTGAAAGTGCTGCAGCACGTCGGCCAGCAGGCGGTCGATGATCTCGTCTACGCTGGCCGCAGCTTGCCCGGAGAGAATGGCCGACAGCAGTTCGTTGGCGTCCGCAAAAAGCAGTCGGTGACCGCGGTCGACGAGTTCGTCGCCGCATTCGTACGCCGAGTGCCAGACCAGTTGCACGAAACTTCCGATGACGCAATCCTTCATGCTGTCCGCGGTCGCCGCCGGTGGCGCGACCTGGACCTGGTTCCTGCCGGCACTCTTGGCCCGGTAAAGCGCTTGATCGGCGCGCTCGAACCACTCCTCCCAGGATTCTCCGGGTCGACATTCGGCGACTCCCATGCTGACCGTGAGTTGCCCTATGACCAAAAAGGTTTCCGCTGCGATCTGCTGACGCAGTCGTTCGGCAAGGATCGCCGCACTGGCCCGTCGGGTATCCGAGCACAGGATGACGAATTCCTCGCCTCCCCAACGCGCCAGTGAGTCGCTCCCGCGCAGCCGGCCCTGCAGCAACACGGCCAAGGCCTGCAGCACCTGGTCGCCGGCGTGATGGCCGTTGTGGTCGTTGATCGCCTTGAAGAAATCGATATCGATGAGGATCATGCTCAACGGCTGTCCATAGCGCTGGAGGCGATCCATTTCCTTGCGCGCGCACTCTTCGAGACGGCGCCGGTTCCAGGCACCGGTGAGTTTGTCGGTGCTCGCCACCTGCTCGAGTTCGATCACCGTTCGCTGCAATTGCTGGTTGACCTGTTGCAGCCGGTCGAGTGTCTGGTGCAGGGCCGAGCTGGCTTGTGGCGAGGAGATCTCGTGGATGACCGAGGCAATCGACTGCAGACGCTGGTCGGTGCCCAGGACAGGAAGCTTCAGCCATAAATAGGGACGACTCTGCTCACCGTTGGCGGGGAGGTTGATCTCCACACAGGCTGCCGGTGCTCCGTCAGTGATGAGTTGGTCGCAGTGCGCGAGTCGTTCGACCCGATCTGGGGGCAGGATGTCGCACTCCGACCTTCCGGTCAGCCGACCCGTGCCCTGACACAGGAGTTGCTCGATGGCCTGGTTGGCGAGTCGGTAGCGCCCGTCCAGGCGTTTGATGCCGAAACCGACGCGCGAATTGGCCGGCATCAACAGCGACAGCAAACCCGAGATCGGGATGACGGCGTGCCGCACCAGCTGGTCGATCTGCTCGATGTGATTCATCACCACGGCATCCCGGTGGCTGAAGTCTGCTGCGGCCTTGCCAGGTAGCGGTCATACTTTGCGTAGGTCGCCTCGTCGTCGAGCTGCCCCTCATCACCGAGGCAGTCATCGACCGCGGCCTGCAACGCCGGGTTCAGGTTCGCCACATACTCGTACCAGATGGCATAACTCGACGGATGCAGACCAGCTTTTTGCTTGGTCATGTGCTTCAGTGCCAGGCACAGATAGTCAGCGCTCTGGGCGCTGCTGTGGCGATACTTCATCGTCGGTTTCTCTCTGTTGGGTCTGGCTGACCGGCCATTCTCCGCGAAGTCAGGTTCTCGCTGTCGGGGGCAGGGTGTTCCTGCCGCGCCGCAGCAGGCGACTGGACAAATAGCCTAGTAGTTTAGGACATTTTGCTCATTGCAGGAATGTCGGTAGACAGACGCCCGCTCAGGTCGCTGGCGGTAATGCGGTCGGCCGCCAGCCCCAGTTCTTGCAGGGGAAGGGCGACCCAGTGCCGGGTGACCAGGAAGCCACTGGACGGGGCGGCCAGGAGGATTGCCACGGCCATTACCGCGATGTCGCTGACCGCGGTGTCGGCGCCACGCCTGTTCTCCTCGACATGGCTGGTGGACACCAATACCTTGATCGCCAGGATGCTCTGCTCCAGGGTCTTGAGCCCTTCGGTGAACTCCAGCCCGACGAAAAAGGCGCCGACTACCTTGCCGGCCGCGACGTGCACCGGAATGTAGTGGGTCATGAAATCCTAGCCGAACATCGAGGCCTTGCCGGTGTAGGCCTTGCCCGCGAGCAGTGCCTGGCGCGCCGGATGGTCGTTACCGAGCAGCGTTCCCGTAGACCTCCATCCTTCTTCAGTGAGGTGGCGGTGCGCAGGAAATCGTCGTCTTGGCGGACCAGAATCGTCGCCAGCGTCCCGGCTCCGGCGGTAAGGGCGTCGACGATATCCAGTCGATCAACTTGAGCGTATGGGCCGCACGTTGCAACGCCGGTGCATCGCCCCGGTTGGCGGCGTCGTCGACCTCCGTCAGCAATTTGACGGCACTCTGGACGAACAGGTCGAGGACCCGGTCGGCGAATCCAGGGTTGCTGCCGTTGGCAACCATCGGCAGCGACTGGACTAAGTTGGGGTCGAAAAGCATCACTTCGCGCCGCGTTTGAGCAGATGTGACACCACCGGCTATTGCTTGATCGCCGAGACGGTATGCCGTAGCAAGGCGCCGAGAAGGATTGCTGCGAGCAGCAGACTGAGCGCCGAGGCCAGCCAGAAGCCGGCGACGCCCATCGGCTGGCTGATTCGGAAGGCCAGCCACCAGCCGCCGAAAAGGCCGACGCCCCAGAAGCAGGCGAGGTGCACCAGCATCGGCGCGAAGGCGATCCGGTAGCCGCGCAGGGCGTGCGCGGCAACGGTCTGCACGGCGTCGAAGACCTGATACAGAGCCACGTAGCCGAGTAGTCCCAGGGCCACCGCCTGCACGGACGGGTCGCCGGTGTAGGCGGCGACGAGCGGCCCGGCGATCGACCACAACAGCAGCCCGAGCAGCGCCGACAGGCCACCTGCCAGCAGCATGCCGGCGGCGATCGACGATTCGGCGCGGCGCCAGTCACGCGCGCCGGCCGCCTGCCCGACCTGCGCCAGGGTGGCGACGGCCAGTGCCAGGGGCAGCATGTAGCAGATCGCTGCGAGGTTGGCGACGATGCGGTGGCCGGCCAGCACCGTTGCTCCGAGCTGTGCGACGAACAAGGCCATCAGCGTGAATGAGGAAATCTCGACGAAATGCGAACAGCCCATGGGCAGTCCGAGTCGCAGCAGATCGTGCAGCGCCTTGCGGCGCGGCGGTTGCCAGCCGCTGAACAGTCCATAGGGCTGCAATGGCCTGCCGTAGGCCATGTAGCCTGCCGCACAGAGCATCGAGAAGCATCCCACGCTGGCGTTCGACAGACCACAGCCGAGCACGCCGAGCGCTTCGCCTCCCCAGCGGCCGGTGACCAGCAAGTAGGCCAGCAGGGCGTGCAGCAGGGTGTTGCCGATGCTGATCAGCAATAGCGGTCGGGGCCTGCCGAGAGCGTTGCAGAAAGCGTGGAAGGTCCGGTAGAGCAGGACTGCCGGCAGGCCAATGGCGAGCAAGCCCAGGTAAGCGCGGGCCTTGCCTTCGACCTCCGGGTCGATCCGCGACAGTGCCAGCAGAGGATCCGGGTGGAGCAGAATCAGCACGCCGGGCACGCTCAGCAGCAGCGCCAGCCACAGCGCCTGCTGCAGGGCTGCGGCGATCTGCTCGTCGTGGCCGGCGCCGTGCAGGTGCGCGACGGTCGGTGCGACGGCCTGCAGGATGCCGGCCAACGCAAACAGCACCGAGATGTAGATGCCGCCGCCCACCGCCACCGCGGCCAGATCGGCAGTCCCGTAGTGGCCGAGCAGGACGGTATCGATGACCATCATGCCCATCGAAGCCAGGTGCGCGACCAGCATCGGCAGCGCGTGTGCGAGAATCCGTCGGAACTGCTGCGCTAACATGCGCTCGACCGTCGTCCCTGCGCTTTGACGCTACTGCCGCAGGTCTGGTTGCCGGCGGCCTCCCGGTTCTCGGCAAGGCGGGCAGACGCGTGCCGACGGGCATGCGTGCGAAGGGCGCGATCGAAGGTATCGAGAAGGATCAGCATGCGGGACGAAGGCAGCTCGGAAGTCCCTGCAGGCTACCGGATTTTTCGGCTGCGCGGGGGCACGACGCCGGTAAATGCGGATTTTCCTGCGTCTGCGCGAAGTTTCTGCCCGGATTCCGACACTGCGGGTTGAAACACAACCGCGCTTGTAATAGGGTTTCGACTTTTGCCCAGCAGGGAGACGCGCAAAATGGTCGCAGCCGCCAGCACTACCGCCTACGAAGCCATCGAAACCGCCAGCCGCGACGAGATCGCCACGCTGCAGATCGAACGCCTGCGCTGGTCGTTGCGGCACGCCTACGATCATGTCGACCATTACCGCCGCAAGTTCGATGCGCACGGCGTTCACCCCGACGATCTGAAGACGCTCGACGACTTGCGCAAGTTCCCATTCACGACCAAGGCCGATCTGCGCGACAACTACCCCTTTGCGATGTTCGCCGTTCCGCGCGACCAGGTGGTGCGGGTGCATGCGTCTTCGGGCACCACCGGAAAGCCGACCGTGGTGGGTTATACGCAGAACGACATTGACATGTGGGCGACACTTATGGCACGTTCGATCCACGCCGCCGGCGGGCGGCGCGGCGACATGGTGCACATCGGCTACGGTTACGGTCTGTTTACCGGAGGTCTCGGTGCTCATTACGGAGCCGAACGTCTGGGTTGCATGGTGATCCCGATGTCCGGTGGGCAAACCGAAAAACAGGTGCAGTTGATCGTCGACTTCAAGCCGGACATCATCATGGTGACGCCGTCGTATCTGCTCAACCTCGCCGACGAGTTCAAGAGGCAAGGCGTCAACCCGGCGTCGACCGGCATGCGGCTCGGCCTGTTCGGGGCCGAACCCTGGACGCAACAGATGCGCCTTGAAATCGAGGCCACTTTCGGCATTGACGCCATCGACCTCTATGGGCTGTCGGAAGTCATCGGCCCCGGCGTTGCCAGCGAATGCGTCGAAAGCAAGGACGGTCCGGTGATCTGGGAAGACCACTTCTACCCCGAAGTGATCGATCCGGCCAGCGGCGCGGTGCTTCCCGATGGCAGCTACGGCGAACTGGTGTTCACCTCGCTCTCCAAGGAAGCGCTGCCGATGATCCGCTACCGCACGCGCGATCTGACCTCCCTGCTGCCGCCGACGTCGCGCTCGATGCGGCGGATCGCCAAGATCACCGGCCGTTCGGACGACATGTTGATCATTCGCGGAGTCAACGTCTTTCCTTCGCAGATCGAGGAATTGATCCTCAAACAGCCGAAACTTTCGCCGCATTACCTGATCGAGGTCTGGCGCGACGGTCACCTCGACTCCTTTGCCGTCGACGTCGAACTCAAGCGCGAGTATCGCTACCTGCCGGCGGTCGACAAGGAGTACGTCGCGCATACGCTGCAACGCCACATCAAATCCTTTGTCGGCATCTCGACGGAGGTGCGCATCGTCGACATCGGCGGCATCGAACGCTCGCTCGGCAAGGCGCGGCGGGTCATCGACCGGCGGCCCGGCGAATAAACCGGTCCGCGGCAAGTATCCTGCTTCCCGGCAGCCCGGTGACCGACGGCGCATCGCAGCGCTCCCGATGCGTCGCCTCTCGCTCACTTTCACGCGGATCCAGGCTTTTGCTCTGCTGGCGGCGATCTCGCCATGGACCGCTTTCCAGATGTCCGGGAGAACCCTGCAGGTGACCGTCGAAGCCGAGGAGCGCGACGAAATGCAGACCATCGGTCGCGTGCTTGAGGATCTCGTTGCCGAACATTCGTTGCGGGCCAGCCTGACGGCCCGTCGCACGGTCGGTCGGGACAGCCTCGGGGCGACGCTTGCCAATGCCTGGTCTGAGCTTGCACACGCAGCCCACAGCCCACAGCCTGAAGTCGTCGAGTGCCGCGGTTGGCCGGACGGCTGTTTCAAGCGGCACTACGCGTATCGAAGCACTTGCCCGAAGCGAGGACCGTCTCGGGATCGAGGTGGCACTGGCCGCTCTCGGCGCCGACCTCGAGTTGGGCGTTGCCGCGCTGCGGGCCGAACTTGAACACCGCGCCGGCAAGCAGTCCACCGGCTGATGGTCGTCGGTCGCTGATCATTCCCGTCTTCCGGGAAAATTCGCCAGGCGGTCGGCAATTCCCCCGAACGCTTTTCGACAGCGGTGCGCGAACGATCCGAAGTGCGGCGCCGCCGCCGGTGCCAGCCGCCGCGGCAGGCATGAATGTGCGTGCCCGCGATTGCCCCGTCACAATTGCTTACAAATCGCCGCCGTCGGCTCGTCATCGCCGGTAGTCCAGAGGCGTTACTTGGTTCATGAACACCAACACCACCTCTCTCTGCATCGCGCTCTGTCTGGCCCTGGGTGCATCCACCCCCGCTCTCGCGGATCGCGGCGAGCAGCGCGGCTATTATTATCAGCCAGCGCAGCACCGTGATTACCACCACGGTGGTTCTCGTGGATATGGCTGGGTCGCACCGGCAGCCGTGCTGGCCATTACCGGGCTCGCCGTCGGGCTCGCGGCCTCGACGTACTACGCGCCGCCGCCCGTGCAGGTGGTGGCGCCACAGCCGGTCTATGTGCCGCCGCCGACCGCATACTGGAACTACTGCGGTTCCGCGGGGCAATATTATCCCAACGTTCGCTACTGTCCCGAAGGCTGGCAACTGGTTCCTGCGCGCTAGCCGCGCGAGCAGCGGCTTGCGGATTGTCCGCTGCATCGTATGTAGTGGACATTCTGAAGACCTCCGGGGTATGCTCCCGGCTGACGGCAAGTTTTGGGCTACCCGTCAGTATCCTCGAGTAGTTGTGCAGGTCGTTGCGTCTGGCTTGGCAGGAACGATTCTGCGTGGACAGTGGCACGATCTCCTTCAATACCGATCAGCGGAGCGTAGCTTGGAAAGGCAGTGGTTCCTGGAGTCCGTCGCGGCGGATGGCTCGCATATGACCTACAACATCACCCATCTGCCGTTCTGCATCGGCCGCGATGCCGACAACGACCTGGTAGTGGCTTCGCGTGACCTGAGCCGGCATCATGTGGCGCTGACACGCGATATCAGCGGTCGTATTCGACTGACCGATCTGAACAGCACCAATGGCAGTTTCGTCAATCGACAGCGCATCGAAGGATCCTGCCTGCTCGACGAGAATGACATCGTGCACTTCGGCACCACTGAATTCCGGATGCGGGTGAACCTGGGTGGCCACCTGCGCATCGACGACATGCGGACCATGCTGATGCCCCAGGGCCTGGAACTGTCGGCGCGGTTTGTGCGAAACGAAGCCGAGTTTCTGGCCTTGCTCGAAGGACACGGCGTTTCCGGTGCCGCGCAGCCGATCGTCGATGCGACGACCAACCGCATTGTCGCCTACGAATTGCTCGGCCGAGCCAATCACCCCTTGCTGCCGATCTCACCGATCCGTCTGTTCGAACTGGCGAGCGCGCTGGATCGCGAAATTGACCTCAGCGTCGCTTTCCGCAAGTTCGGTATTGCGGCGATTGCCCCACGTTTGCAGGGTTTCCCGCTGTTTGCCAATACCCATCCGAAGGAAACCTTCAGCGAAGAGTTTTTCGACTCGCTGGTGAGCCTGCGCGAGCAGCGGCCGGAACTCGATCTGGTGATCGAGATCCATGAAACCGCCGTGACCGAAAGCGCGCGTCTGGTCAAACTCGCCGGGCGCTTCCGGGAAATCGGCGTCCGCTTCGCCTACGACGATTTCGGTGCCGGCCAGGCTCGGCTGAGCGAACTCGGCGACGCGCCGGCACATTTCGTCAAGTTCGACATGGGCCTGGTGCACGACATCCATCTGGCCGGCGCGCGCAAGCGCCGCGTCGTCGGCGATCTCGTAAAGCTCGTCCTCGACCTGGGTTCGGTGCCACTCGCCGAGGGCATAGAGCAGGAAGTCGAGGCGCAGATCTGCCGGGAGATGGGTTTTCAGTTGATCCAGGGGTTTCTTACCGGCCGGCCGATTCCGGTAGAGAATCTGTAGGCGGCGTTTGGCTGTCCAGGACGGTCGCTGCTGTCGCCGGGTCTCTGGAGAAGCGGTCGAGGTAGAGGTACACCACCGGCGTCAGGTACAGCGTGAGGAACTGCGAGAGCAGGAGTCCGCCGACCACCGCCAGCCCGAGGGGCCGCCGGACTTCGGCACCCGCCCCGAGTCCCAGGGCGATTGGCAGGGTTCCCACCAGTGCCGCCATGGTGGTCATCATGATCGGCCGGAAGCGGATCAGGCAGGCCTGGAAAATCGCCTCGGCGGCGGCAATGCCGTCGCGCCGTTGGCGATCCAGGGCGAAGTCGATCATCATGATGGCATTCTTCTTGACGATCCCGATCAGCATGATGACTCCGACAAAGGCGTAGAGGCTGAGATCGACACCAAAGATCAACAGCGTCAACAGCGCGCCGAGGCCGGCCGAGGGTAGCCCGGAAAGAATGGTCAGAGGGTGGATGAAACTCTCGTAGAGGATGCCGAGCACCAGGTAGACCACCAGAATGGCCACCAGCAGCAGGACGCCCAGACCCTGCAGCGAGGCCTCGAACGCTTTTGCCGTGCCCTGCAGGCTGCTGCTGAGCGAAACCGGCACGCGCTCTTCCTGTTCCAGCGCCTTGATCCTGCTCACCGCCTCACCGAGGGATACGCCCGGCAGCAGGTTGAATGAAATGGTCACCGAGGGCAATTGGCCCTGGTGGTTCACGGTCAGCGCCTGCGTCTTGCGGCTGAAGCGCGCCACGGTGTCGAGCGGAATGAGCTTGCCGCTGCCGCTGCGCACGTAGAGGCGGGGCAGCGATTCCGGGTCGGACTGGAATTCCGGAGCCACTTCGAGGATCACCTGGTACTGGTTGCTCGAACCGTAGATGGTGGAAACCTGCCGAGCACTGAAGGCGCTCTGCAGCGCATCTTCCACTTGTCCATAGGTCAGGCCCAGGCTGGCCAGTTTGTCGCGGTCGATATCCAGCGCCAGCACCGGGCTGAGGTTGTTGAGATTGTTGGTGACATCGACAAAGCCCGGCAACTGACGGATTCGGTTGGTCAATGTGCCGGCCCAGTGGTAAAGCTCGACGAGGTCGGTGTCCTGCAGGGTGTACTGGTATTGCGCGGCGGTCAGTTGCCCGCCGATGCGAATCACCGGCGGATTCTGCATGTACGCCTTGATGCCCGGCACGGCCGCCAGCTTCGGGCGCAGACGCTGAATGATTTCATCCGGAGACGAGCGACGTTCCGAGCGCGGCTTGAGAATCATGAAAATGGTGCCGGTATTGGCTGTCGGACGAATGCCACCGGCCCCGACTGAGGACATGAACGAGCGGATGTCGGGTTCCTGGGCGACAATCTCGGCGAGGGCACGTTGATGCCTGACCATCGAGGCAAAAGACACGTCCTGGGCGCCTTCCGTAAAGGCAAGGATCTGCCCCGAGTCGCCACTCGGCAGGAAGTCCTTGGGCACCGCGGTGAACAGCAGGCCGGTCAGCAGCAGCGTGGCGAAAAACCCCACGAGCATGCTCCGGGGGTGTGCCATCGCGACCTTGAGGCTGGCCTGGTAAGCGGCCAGCAAGGCGTCGAAGAAGCGCTCGAAGATCTGGAACAGGCGGCCGTGCGAATCGGGTTCCGCGTGCTTGAGGTAACGGCTGCAGAGCATCGGTGTGAGGGTCAGCGACACGAAGCCGGAGACCAGAATCGCGATGCAGATGGTGACCGCGAATTCGTGCAGCAGGCGCCCGACAATGCCGCTCATGAACAGCACCGGGATGAACACGGCAATCAGCGAGAGGGTCATCGAAATGATCGTGAAGCCGATCTCCCGAGCGCCCTTGACCGCCGCGTCGAAGGGTGTTTCGCCCTGTTCGATGTGGCGGACGATATTCTCCAGCATCACGATCGCATCGTCGACGACAAAGCCGACACACAGCGTCAGCGCCAGCAGCGAGAGATTGTCCAGGCTGTAACCCAGCAGCGACATCGCGCCAAAAGTGCCGACGACCGAAATCGGCAGCGCCAGCCCCGGGATGACCGTCGCCGAGAGGTTTCTCAGGAACAGCAGGATTACCAGAATGACCAGGAAACCGGCCAGAATCAGCGTGAACTGGACGTCGTCAATGGCTTCGCGGATCGACACGCTGCGGTCGAAAAGCACCCGCATCTCGATCGCCGCCGGCAGTTTGGACTGGAAGGACGGCAGCACGCGCTTGATGGCATCGACGGTTTCGATGGTATTGGCGCCGGGCTGCCGCTGAATCGCCAGCACGATGGCGCGCTGGTCGACGTTCCAGCTGGCAATCCGGTTGTTCTCGACGCTGTCGATGGGCGTGGCCACCTCCTCCAGTCGTACCGGCGCGCCGTTTCGCCAGGTGACGATCAGCGGACGATAGGCTGCGGCAGTGGACAGCTGTCCACCATCCTTGATGGCAAAGGTCTGCCGGCTGCCGTCGAGCTGCCCGACAGGCTGATTGACGTTGTTTTGCGCGAGTGCCTGCTGCAGTTCGTCGATGCCGATACCGCGGCTGGCCAGTTGGTCAGGGTTGGCCTGGACGCGGACGGCAAATTTCTGCGAACCGAAGATCTGCACCTGGGCAACGCCCGGAATGGTAGACAGGCGTTGGGCGAGCTGCGTTTCGGCGTATTCGTTGACCAGCGACAGCGGCAGCGTCGGCGATAACATGGCGATGTAGAAGATCGGCGAATCGGCCGGGTTGACCTTGCGGAACGAGGGCGGGGCCGGCATGTTCGGCGGCAACCGGCGCAGCGCCGCCGAAATCGCCGACTGGACATCCTGCGCGGCGGCATCGATGTTGCGTTCGAGCGAAAACTGCAGGGTGATCGAGGTCGAGCCCTGAGCGCTGGTCGAGGTCATCGAATCGAGGCCGGCGATCGTCGAAAATTGCCCTTCGAGAGGCGTTGCGACCGCTGCCGCCATGGTTTCAGGGGAGGCGCCGGGGAGATTGGCGGTCACCGCGATGGTCGGGAAGTCTACCGTCGGCAATTCGGACACCGGCAGGGCGCGGTAGCCGATGAAGCCGAAAATGAGTAGCGCCGCCATCAGCAGCGTGGTCATCACCGGGCGGCGAATGCACAGTTCGGGCAGGTTCATGCGGCGCTACTCGGTTTTTTGCTGGGCAGGCCTGGCCTGGACCAGGGCGCCGGGGGTCAATCTGAGCTGGCCGTCGGTGACCACCGTTTCCCCCGCGGCGACGCCCTTGCCAATCGCTGCCAGGCCACGATAGCCGGCCTGTACCTCGATCTTCCGGGGTTCGACGGTGTTGTCCGGCCTGACGACAAACAGGAAGTTGCCCTCCGGGCCCTGTTGTACGGCTTCGGCGGGAACGACGACTGCCTTGGCGAGGGTGTCGAGCGACATGCTGATATTGAGAAATTGTCCGGGCGTGAGTTTCTCGTCGCGGTTTTCGAGCAAGGCCTTCATCTGGATGGTGCCGGTTGCAGCATCGACGGTGTTGTCGATAAACCGGACCGTCGCCTCAAAACGCTGCTCCCGGTCGCCGGGGATCGTGACGCCGGCGCGCATTTCGCCGCCTCCGATGGCCTTGCGCAGGCGTGGCAGGTGCTTTTCGGGAACCGAGAACGTTACGTACAGCGGCCGAATGCGATTGACCACCGCCAGAGCCGTGTCATTGATCTTGACCGCCGAACCGGGAAAGACCAGGCGCGCGCCGACCACGCCGGCGAACGGCGCGCGGATGGTGGTGTAAGAGATCTGGCGCCTGGCCAGTTCGACGGCCGCCTGGTCGGCCTTCACCGTTGCCGCTGCGGCGGCTTCGGCGGTGCGCAGCTCGTTGCCCTTTTCTTCGGAAACGAAACCGCGTCCCTGCAGGGCGAGATAGCGCGCGACATCGGCCCTGGCCTTGGCCAGGAGGGCTTGGTCTTTGGCCAGATTGGCCTCGGCCTGCAGCAGGCGGGCGTCGAAATCGCCGGCATCGAGCTGCACCAGGACCTCGCCCTGCCGGACATGCTGCCCTTCGGTGTATGGCACGGCTGCGACCTGTCCGTCGAGCCTAGACTTCAGCGTCACGCTTTCGTACGCTTCCGCGCGACCGACGACATCGAGCAGGACCGGCACGTCGCCAAGTATCGCCTGGGCGACGGTCACCGGCACTGCCGGCACCGCCTTGGCGGTGCCGGCAGAGGTGGCGTTGCGAGTGCTGTGATACCAGTACCCGGCGCCGACGACGGTGGTGGCCATCGCGGCCACCACCAAAATCCTGGTTCTTGTCATTTTGGCGTTACCGTAATTCTCGAAATCAAAGGCTGGACGATTGTCCCCGGCGGGGTACCGTAAATGATCATTGGCGTCCGAACGCTGCACGCACGGCTGCAAAGGCGTGCACCCCGAGGAGAGCCAATGCGCCGGCGGCAAGCCCGACCAACAGGTCGAGCACGACCGGCGTCAAGGCCTTGAGCACGCCGCCGACACCGGCCATCCCGCCAGCCAGTCCGGCGACATGTTCGATCAGCTGATGCAGCGGCGTGATGCCGTGCGTCAGGATGCCACCGCCGACCAGGAACATTGCCGCCGTGCCGATCACCGTCAAGGCTTTCATCAGGCGTGGCGCCGCCAGCAGCAGGCCTCTGCCCATCGTTTGCAGCAGAGCGTTGTTCGTGGTCAGCAGGTGGAGCCCCAGGTCATCCATCTTGACGATGCCGCCGACCACTCCATACACGCCCACGGTCATGATCAGCCCGATCCCCGACAGCACCGCAACCTGCGTGGAAAACGGTTGCCCGGCGACGGTGCCAAGCGCAATCACGACAATCTCGGCCGAGAGCACGAAGTCGGTACGGATGGCGCCCTTGATCTTGTCGGCTTCGAACGCCGCCAGGTCGACCGTTTTGCCGCCCAGTGCGGCGGTCAGTTGCTCGTCGTGCCGGGCGACCTCGTCGACGGATTTGTGCAGCCACTTGTCGGCCAGCTTCTCGACGCCTTCGAGGCACAGGTACAGGCCGCCCAGCATCAGCAGGGGCGTTACCGCCCAGGGGATGAAGCGGCTGATGGCCAGTGCCGCCGGTACCAGGATCAGCTTGTTCTTCAGCGAACCGACCGCCACCGCCCAGACCACCGGCAACTCGCGCTCGGCACGCACGCCGGACACCTGTTGCGCGTTGAGCGCGAGGTCGTCGCCCAGAACGCCGGCAGTCTTCTTGGCGGCCACCTTGGTCATCAGGGCAACGTCGTCAAGCACCGAGGCAATGTCGTCGATCAGGGCAAGCAGGCTGGCTCCGGCCATTGGGGTGTCCTAGTTGTCAGAATATGGGCGGCCGCGATCGCGGTCGCGAGGGTCGGAAGATTCCGAATTCTAGGCGATAAGGCGATACCCGGTGCCCGAAAATGTTCCCCGGCGCGTCACCTGGTCGCGTTGACAGGCTCGGTGCGGTGCCTTTTTTCTGTGGCAGCGCGGTGGCGACTAGCGCGGCGTGCGGACTTGGCGGTATGCTCCCCGTCCTTCGCCAGCCGCAATCCATGCCCTCACCTTACCAACTGGAGACAATCGTGCCTGCACTGCTGCCCCAAACCGACCCCGATGGTCTGCTCGAATTCTCGGTGGTCTATACCGACCGATCACTGAACCACATGTCGCAGCGCTTTCAGGGGGTGATGAAGGACATCTCCCGGATTCTCAAGGCGGTATACAACGGCAAGACCGCGATCATCGTACCGGGTAGCGGCACCTTCGGCATGGAAGCCGTGGCTCGCCAGTTTGCAAATGACAGGAAGTGCCTGATCATCCGCAACGGCTGGTTCAGCTTCCGCTGGACGCAGATTCTCGACATGGGGCGCATTGCCTCGGCAAGTATCGTCCTGCGGGCCCGCCGTGTCGGTGAGGACCGGCAGGCGCCGTTCGCGCCGCCGCCGGTCGAGGAGGTCGTTGCCCGTATTCGTGAAGAAAGGCCGGATATCGTTTTCGCGCCACACGTCGAAACCGCTTCCGGAATCATTCTGCCGAATGACTACCTGCGCGCCGTCGGCGAAGCGGTACGCGAGGTGGACGGGCTGTTCGTCCTCGACTGCGTCGCTTCCGGAGCGGTCTGGGTTGATATGGTTGCCAGCGCGGTGGACGTGCTGATCAGCGCGCCGCAAAAAGGCTGGACCGGTCTGCCGTGCTGCGCCCTGGTGGTGCTGGGCGAGCGCGCGCGTACGCGGATCGACGCCACGACCAGCAGCAGCTTTGCCTGCGACCTCAAAAAATGGATGCAGATCATGGAGGCCTTCGAAAATGGCGGCCATGCCTACCACGCGACGATGCCCACCGACGCGTTGGCGGTGTTGCGCGACGTGATGCGGGAAACCGAAAACTATGGCTTCGAGCGGGTACGCCAGGAGCAACTGGAAGTCGGCCTGCGTGTGCGCGCGCTGCTCACCGGCAAGGGTTTCAAGAGCGTCGCCGCCGAAGGTTTCCAGGCGCCGGGCGTGGTTGTCAGCTACACTGACGACCCCGAGATCCAGTCGGGCCGGAAATTTGTCTCGATCGGTGTCCAGACCGCCGCCGGCGTGCCGCTGCAATGCGACGAGCCGGCCGATTTCAGCACCTTCCGGGTGGGCCTGTTCGGCCTCGAAAAGCTTCACAATCCCGACCGCACGTTGCGCAACCTGGCCGATGCGCTCGACGAGGTGACGCGTCTGACGCCGCAGCCAGAGTCCTGATCGCTTGCCGACGCTGCACTCTGGATTGGCACAAGGCGGTGGTCGTCAAGCATCACCAGAACGTGCCGTCTGCGCTGCAGCCGGTGCCGGAACGGTCCTGCGGCGAGGGCGGAAACAGCGGCGACAGCGGCGACAGCGGCAGGCTGATCGTGCACGGCGACAACCTGCATGCGCTCAAGGTTCAGCTGCCGCGCTACGCGGGGCAGGTCAAGTGCATCTACATTGCAAGGCTTTTCAACAGACGCTGTTCGAAGGTGACGTTGGCTCACGCGTGGTGGTCAGCGAGCAGCGCTGGGAAGCGATCGAAGCCGTTCTGGCATGAGCCTCGACTACGCCACCCTCGAACTGTTGCGCCAGGGCCATCCGGCCTGGCGCTTGCTGCGCTCCGAGCATGCGCCGCTGGTGACGAGCTTTCTACGGCGTGTATTCATCGCGCCGAATGTGCGGGTGATGACGCAGGCCGACCTGGCCGAGGCGCTCGAAGACGAACTCTATGGCTTGCGCGAGCGCCTCGGCGCAGCGGCTTTCCCGAAATCGGCGCTGGACTACCTCAACGACTGGGCGGCGAACGACAAGGGCTGGCTGCGCAAGTACTACGCGCAGGGCTCGGACGAACCGCACTTCGACCTGATGCCGGCCACCGAGAAGGCGATCGCCTGGCTGGAGACGCTCGCCGAACGCAGCTTTGTCGGCACCGAGTCGCGCCTGCTGACCCTGTTCGAGCTGCTGAAACAGATGAGCGAGGGCAGCGAGAGCGATCCGCAGGCGCGTATCGCCGAATTGCAGCGCCGCCGCGACGAGATCGATGCCGAAATCGCACGCGTCCTGTCCGGTGATCTGCCGATGCTCGACGCCACCGGGCTGAAGGATCGCTTCCAGCAGTTCACGACGCTGGCGCGCGAACTGCTGACCGACTTTCGCGAGGTCGAGCACAACTTCCGTGGGCTCGACCGGCGCGTGCGCGAGCGCATCGCCTTGTGGGAAGGCGCCAAGGGCGCGCTGCTCGAAGAAATCATGGGTGAGCGCGATGCGATTGCCGATTCCGACCAGGGGCGGAGCTTTCGCGCCTTCTGGGATTTCCTGATGTCGAGCCGCCGTCAGGAAGAGCTGACCACCCTGCTCGAACGGGTGCTGGCGTTGCCGCCGGTACTCGAACTGCGTCCCGACGTACGCACCCGTCGCATACACTACGATTGGCTGGAAGCCGGCGAGCACACGCAACGCACGGTGGCCCAGCTCTCGCAGCAGTTGCGCCGCTTTCTCGACGATCAGGCCTGGCTGGAGAATCGCCGCATCATGGATATCCTGCACGGCATCGAGGCCAAGGCTCTGGCGCTGCGCGACACGCCGCCGACGGGTACGGTGATGAGCATCGCCGACACCGCGGCCGCCATCGAACTGCCGATCGAGCGGCCGCTGTACACGCCGGCGATCAAGCCGTCGATCGCCGACGTGGCGCTCGCCGCGGGCGATGGCGAGGTCGACGCCGCGGTGTTGTTTTCGCAGGTGGTGGTCGACCGCGCGCAACTCGCACGCCACATCCGCCATGCCTTGCAGGATCGCTCGCAGGTGACACTGCGCGAGCTGTGCGAAACGAGACCGCTGCAACATGGCCTGGCCGAACTGGTGGCCTATCTGCAACTCGCCGACGATACCTTCAAGGCGGTGATCGACGAAGGCGTCACCGAGTTGATCGTTTGGACCGGGATGACGTCGGAAGGTCACCCCCACGCCAGGCAGGCGCGGCTGCCGCGTGTGATCTTCGTGCGTTGAGTGTGGCAGAACTCGACCCGTTCAATGCTTGAGCGAACTGGGCATCGACTCGAAGAACGCGGATGGCGACGATGGCAGACCACAGGCAAGGCTGCCGTTCAGGGCGTCACGGTGTAACGCTTCGTTGCCGGGTCCCAAGTCCTTCCAAATCTCCTAAGGCTCTGTATTAAAGCATAAACAGGGAGCCGATTCTGGAATTTCCGGGTTCGGTATCAGCATTTTGTTGCACCCCGGGGTCCTTTTCGAAAGCCCTGTGTTCAGCATCCATGTCATTGCTTTTAAATGACAATATAGAACTGCCGCAGTATGGCCCGATTTGTGCTTAATCCATGTCGGGAGAGCAGAGAATTCAAGGCGCTCCCACTGACCAAACCACCTTGTCGTGATGACCCTTCCTCCCGCCCTCCGCGAAGCAGAAAACAGGTGAATGCCGTGACAACCATCGCCATTTCGCAATTTGTGCAGAGAGTCCGTCCGCCTGCTTTTCCTGCCGAAACCCCCGACTTCTTCAGCATGATCGACCAACAGGCAAGAATGGTGGTCAATCTGGCCAGGACTGCCAGCGAGGTGTTGCAGGGGAAGGAGTCCGCGCATTCACTTCGCTTGCTTGATCTGGAGCAGCGTCGTGAGGAACTGCAGCGGCGCAATCGTGCGGCCGTTGACTCGATGCTGGAACTACGCTCCGGAGTAGAAGAGATTCACTGGACCATGGAAACCCTGGATCGCGCCGCCGCGGGCCTGTTCCGCACTGCGCGCAGCTTTCATCAGCTGTTGTCCGGTCCCGACGAAGTTGCCGGCCAGATGCTGGGAGTGATTCAAAAAGCCGCAGAGAGCCTGCAGCATGGCTACGCCAGGCTGGCCAATGGGTCTCCTGCAGCCGAATGCGATGCCGATCAAGCGATGGCGAGCAGGCATGTGCTGGGCCGCTATAGAGCCCAGACTCTCTGGGGGAGGTCGGATCAATCCCCTGTGTCGTCTCGGGATCAGCCGTCGGCGTCTGCGGATGGGAGATCTCCTGGCCGTACGTTCTGGCTGAACGAAGTCTACGACAACCTGAACGACATCGCGCAGGAACTTTCGGGCGCAGGAGCCATCCTCAAAGGCTGGACAAGGCAGCTTACTGCTGGCCTGCACGACCGGAATGCCAGAACTGGCATGTGCTCGCTGATCTCGCCACCGTTGGTGACCAGTTGAGATGAAAGCTATGGCAGCTATTTCAAGAAGGGTTGGCCGTCCAGGGCAAGGTACCCCAGACGTGTCAGGCTCCAGTTTTTTACTTCAAGCAGGAGAAGTCATTGTGGAAACTCAAGTGCAAACGGCAGAGAGGCCGTCGTCCATCTCACGGGCGATAGAAAGCGATCTGGAAGGCTATCTTGATGCGATAGCAGGCGCTACCGGCATTTTCAGGGAGGCGGTGGATGCCTACCTGAATACTGGCCCCGAAGGGGGCTGCTGGCGGCAGGCCCGAAGCATTGCCGAGCACATGCGCACGCTTGACGACATGCAGCAGAGGCTCGAAACCGGGGTGCGTCCGCAGTCGACTTTGGGCGATCTGGTTGGTGAAATGATCGATCCACTGACCGGCGTTGGTCGCTTGCTGAAGGACATGAAGCGACAGGTGACGGGGTTCGCCATCGAATCGGGGTTTTCCAGCCCTGGCCGTCGCGTTCCGGGGCATCTGGTCGAGGGCATGCAGGAACTGGCGGACGAGGTCTGCGCGGCGGTGGACGCGCTGGTCGAGAGCTACCGACCGTCGATGCTGTGGTGGGAACAGCCCTCATCGGTTGCCGAAACGCGGAATGTTGCCTGGTACGAAAGCCAGGCCGACCGTCTTTCGATGCAACTGCTCAAGAAGATCTTCGGCGATGAGACGCTGGAACTCAAGACGCAGTTATCGCTGGCGCAACTCGTCGAGGAAATCGATCGTGTGGCGGATCAGGCAGAGAGCATCGACAAGGCGCTGCGAGCCAGCCGCGCGGCCGCTCTGCCCACTACCGGTTTCAGAGATTCGCACTGACTCCTCGATAGCATGCGCTGATCGCGCGGCTCGTCTTGCCCGGCAACGTGCGGGCAGGATCGCTTCCCGCTTTGTTCAGCAGGCGCCCGGCACCACGTTGCCGGGTTTCCGCCTGCCGTCGGAAACCCGGCAACGTGTTACGCTCAAAGATGGCCCAGGCTGTTCAGTCTGGGTCACGTGCTATTGGGATCTGCGTGGCGTGGGCTCGAGCAGGCCTTAGCGCCTGCGGCGAGACTTTATTGATGTCTGACTGAAAGGGCCTGCGCTTATGGAACTGGCAATCAAGTTCAAGAATGACAAGCTGGTCGGTGATTTCTGGGGTGGTCTTGCCGCAATGCTGGTCGCCCTGCCGTCAGCAATTGCCTTTGGTGTTACCATCTATGCGGCGATCGGCCCTGCTTACGCGGGTCTCGGGGCTCTCGCCGGCATCCTCGGGGCGACCGCCCTTGGGCTGGTGGCACCGGCGCTTGGCGGCACCAATCGCCTGATCACCGCTCCGTGTGCGCCAGCGGCGGCAGTACTCTCGGCCTTCGCGATCGAGCTTGTTCAGCACGGGGTGGCGGCGCCGTCGATCGTGCTGATGTTGACGGCGCTTGGTCTGGTGTCGGGGCTGGTGCAGTTGCTGCTGGGTTTCATGGGCATTGGCAGCCTGATCAAGTACATCCCCTTTCCGGTGGTCAGCGGCTATCTCACCGGCGTCGGCCTGATCATCATCGGCAGCCAGATTCCGAAGTTCCTCGGCGTTCCCGGCGGCACTTCCTGGTGGCGGGCACTGATCTCGCCCGAACTCTGGCAATGGCAGAGCGCGCTCATCGGCGCGGTGACCGCCGGGGTGATGGTCTGTGCCCCGCTGGTGACGCGTGCCGTTCCGGCTGCCATTCTCGGGTTGCTGGCCGGCGTGCTGGCCTACTTCGGACTCGCCTCGATGGACGAATCGCTACTCGTCATTGAAGGCAACAAGCTGATCATCGGTCCGCTCGGCGGCAGCGCATCGAGCATGTTCGAGGCCATCACCGGGCGTTGGCAGGAAATCGGCGAACTTAAATTGAGTCAGATCGGCAGCCTGCTCGGAACCGCGTTTACCCTCGCGGTCCTGCTTTCGATCGATACGCTCAAGACGGCCGTCGTGCTCGATGCCTTGACGCGCAGCCGCCACGATTCCAATCGCGAGCTGATTGCCCAGGGTCTGGGGAATGTCGCTTCCGCGTGCGCCGGTGGCATGCCGGGCGCTGGCCAGATGGGCGCAACGCTGGTCAATCTGGCCAGCGGTGGGCAGACGCGAGTCTCCGGGGTCGTCCAAGGCGTCATGTCGCTGGTGGCGTTTCTCGCCCTGGGCGCGTTCATTGCCTGGATCCCGGTGGGCGCACTGGCCGGCATTCTGATCATCGTCGGGGTCCGGATGATCGACCGGCACAGTCTGCACCTGCTAGAGTCGCCGTGGACCATGATGGACTTCATCGTCATCGTCGCGGTGGTCGCCGTGGCGGTGGGTTACAGCCTGATTGCGGCATCGGGCGTCGGCATTGCCCTGGCCATGTTCCTGTTCATTCGCGAACAACTGAGCAGCACGGTGATTCGTCGCAAGATGGAGGGTGGCAGTCGCTTTTCGAAGCGCGTGCGTCTGCGCCAGGATATGGAACTGCTCGAGAAGCAGGGTAGCCAGACGGTCATCCTCGAGTTGCAGGGTGGCCTGTTTTTCGGCACCAAGGACCAGTTGTATACGGCACTCGAGCCGGAACTCGGTAAACGCCGCTACATCGTCCTCGACATGCGGCGCGTGCAGTCGGTCGACGTCACGGCGGTGCATCTGTTGAGCCAGATTCGCGACTCGCTGATCGAACGTGACGCTTTCCTGATCTTCAGCAGCTTGTCGCATGCCTTGCCCAATGGCCGCAATATCGGTGAGTTCTTCGATCAGATGGAACTGACGACCATGACCGAGCATGTCAAGGTCTTTCCGGAGCTCGACGACGCGGTCGAGTGGGTCGAGGACCAGATCCTTGGCCAGCGCCCGACGCAGCAGTCCGAAGTGACGGCACTGGACCTCGACGATCTCGAACTCTTCAGCGACCACAAGGAAGAGACCCTGATCGACCTGGAGGCGTGTCTGGAGAAGCGCTCCTTGGCAAAGGACGAAAAGGTTTACTCCTTTGGCGATCCCGGTAACGAACTCTACGTTATTCGCAAGGGGGCGGTGCGCATCACACTGCCGAGTTCCGGAGAGTCGGCAGGCCACCACGCACTGACCTACGGGCGCGGTGACTTTTTCGGTGGCATGGCTTTTCTTTCGCAGATGACACGCTTCAACGATGCGACGGCGCTGGAAGACACCGAACTTTACGTGTTGCAACGCGAACAGTTCGAGAAACTCAAGGAGGAGCACAAGCGGCTGGCATTTCACCTGGTCGAAGCGGTCGCCAAGGTGCTGGCCTTGCGCTTGCGCTACTCCGACAAGGAACTCATGGCCATGCAGGAGTAGGCCGAGAGGGCGAGGAGGGGGCCACAATTTGTCTGAGAATGTCGTTGCTATTGATTTCGCGGCCGTTGGTGTGGGTTTGACCCGACCAGCAACGCCGGACGCAGGGCAGCCACCGCTCTCGACTACGGCGGGGACTGCCTTTTTTCGGCGGGATCCGCTGCTGTGGGATGGAATTGAGCTATCATCACGCGCGCCGTCGAGCAGTGATCGGCGCCAACCCGTGGGAGACAAGAATGTTCCAGCATATATTGCTGCCGACAGACGGCAGCCAACTGTCCCGAGACACCGCAGAACGCGCCGTCATTTTTGCCAAGTCGGCAAATGCCACGATCACGGCCTTGTACGCCAAGCCGGTGGGGCACCCTGAAAATTATGGCGATCTCGTCGAACCGGCTGTGCTGGATCGCCTGGTTTCGGGCTCCGAAGGAAAATCCAAGGAGTATCTGGGTTTCATCAAGAAATTGTGCAAGGACGCCGGGGTCGAGTGTACGACACTGGCAGTGGTCAGCGACACGCCGTGGGAAGCGATCGTCAACGTCGCCGACGACTGCAATTGCGATCTCATCTTCATGTCCAAGCACGGCCGGGGTGGTCTGTCATCGCTGCTGCTCGGCAGTGAAACCTACCGGGTGCTGACCCACTCCAGCGTGCCGGTGCTGGTCTATCGTCCCCCCGAGGTCGACGCTGTTCGGCGCAAGGCCAAGGCCAAGGAAAAGGAGCGGAAGCGGGCCTGAACGGGATCTCGGCTGCTGCTTGACCGGTTCCGTTTCGGTCAGGTTCAGTCGCGGGCGGGCGTGGCCCTTCCCCAGTGGCTGTCCTTGAGGTCCATACTTGCCACCGTTGACGTCTGAAACGGCAGATGACACCAAGGTACTGGCAGCAAGCATCGTCGGAGTTGGCGCAAACCGACCCTGTGCTGGGGCAGTTCGTCCAACGCTTTGCCGACGCGGTGCTGGTTTCCCGCGGCGACCCCTTGGCGACCTTGGTGCGCGCCATCGTCGGTCAGCAGATTTCGGTGAAGGCTGCCGACAGTATCTGGACACGCTTGCTGGCGGTTTTGCCCGAGCTTACCGCTCCGGAATTGTTGGCGTGCGAAACCGCAAACCTGCGCGCCTGCGGTCTGTCGGCACGCAAGGTCGAGTATGTGGTCGATCTTGCTCGGCATTTCGATGACGGACAGATCGCTATCGCCCACTGGTCAGAGATGGGCGATAGCGAGATCATCAGCGAACTGACGGCGGTGCGTGGCATCGGCGTATGGACTGCCGAGATGTTTCTCATCTTCAACCAGTTGCGCCCTGATGTTTTTCCGCTCGACGACATCGGCCTGCAGAAGGCGGTGGCCCGGTATTATTGTCACGGCGAGCGGCCGGGGCGACGGCTTCTGGTCGAACATGGCGAGCGCTGGCGTCCCTGGCGTTCGGTGGCGACATGGTATCTCTGGCGCAGCCTTGATCCACTGCCTGTCGAGTACTGAAGGCTGTGCGGTAGCACGCCAGATGGCTGCCCTTTCAGGTTAGAATAGCCGGCTTTGATGGCAGTACTCCTGCAAGATGGTTGGGCTTGATGAAAACCAGTTTCCTCGACTTTGAACAACCCATAGCCGACCTCGAAAGCAAGATCGAGGCACTGCGCTGCGCTCAGGACGATGCCGACGTCGATATTTCGGAAGAGATCAGGCGCCTGGAACAGAAGGTCCAGACGCTGGCCAGGGAGATCTACGCCAAGCTTTCCGCGTGGCAGATTTGCCAGGTGGCGCGCCATCCCCAGCGACCGTACACACTTGACTACCTGCGCCTGATCTTTACCGACTTCGAGGAACTGCATGGCGACCGCGCCTTTGCCGATGATCACGCGATCGTCGGTGGGCTGGCGCGACTCAACGACCAGCCGGTAATGGTCATCGGCCATCAGAAGGGGCGTGATACCAAGGAGAAGATCTTCCGCAACTTCGGTATGCCTCGCCCGGAGGGCTACCGGAAGGCCTTGCGGCTGATGCGCCTGGCCGAAAAGTTCGGCATTCCGGTGCTGACTTTCATCGATACACCCGGTGCATATCCGGGCATCGACGCCGAAGAGCGTGGCCAGTCGGAGGCGATTGGCCGCAATCTCTACGTGATGGCTGAACTGCAGGTGCCGCTTATCGTCACGATCATCGGCGAGGGGGGGTCAGGCGGTGCGCTGGCGATTGGCGTCGGCGATCTGGTGCAGATGCTGCAGTATTCGACCTATTCGGTCATTTCGCCGGAGGGCTGCGCGTCGATCCTGTGGAAGAGTGCCGAAAAGGCGAGCGAGGCAGCTGAAATCATGGGCATCACCGCGCCGCGTCTCAAATCCCTGGGCTTGATCGACAGGATCGTCCAGGAACCGACGGGTGGCGCCCATCGTGACCACCTGGCGATGGCGCAGAACCTTGGCGAGTCCCTGCAGGACGCGTTGCAGAAACTTTCGTCCACGTCGACTGCCGATCTGCTGAAGGCGCGCCTTGATCGCCTGCTGGCGTATGGTCGGGTCAAAGAGCAGGCGTTACGCTGAGTTCGACTTGCCGGCAGCTTCGCAACAAGTCATTCAGACTCTCTCGGCATTTCTCGATGCACGCCTGTTGCCGGGTGATCGCCTGTGCTTAGGCCTTTCCGGTGGCAGGGACTCAGTGGTCCTGCTGCACGCGCTGGCCGCCATGCGAGGTTTCGGGCTGGCGGTCGATCTGTCGGCGGTGCATATCAATCATGGTTTGAGTGCCAACGCCGACACCTGGGCAGCGTTCTGCGACACCGTCTGTAGGGCTCTCGGGATACCGCTTGCGGTCGTTGGTGTCGAGGTGCCGCGGGTCGGCTGCGGCGAAGGGCTTGAAGCAACGGCGCGGCGCCTGCGGCATGCGGTGTTTGCCGGGTGCGACGCGGACTGGCTGGCGCTCGCCCATCATCGCGACGATCAGGCCGAGACCATCCTCTTCAGGTTGTTGCGCGGTGCCGGGGTCGGCGGTGCTGCCGGGATGCCTGCCGAACGGCCACAGGACGACGGTCCTCGCCTGATCCGGCCGCTTCTCGACCTGCCGCGGTCGTTACTCGCCGTCTATGCGGAAGAAAACGCGCTGTGCTGGGTAGAAGACGAAAGTAATGCCGATAGCCGCCACCGCCGCAACCATTTGCGGCGCCAGGTGATGCCGCGCATCGAGGAGCGCTTTCCCGGGGCAGCGCAGGTCCTGGCGCGTGCCGGGCGTCATTTTGCCGAGGCCGCACTGCTGCTCGATGAACTGGCGAAGATCGATCGCGCGGCAGCGGTCGGAGTGCAGGGACGCATTGATCTGGCAAAGTTCCAGGTGTTGAGCAAAGCGCGGGCTGGCAATCTCTTACGTTCCGAGTTGCTGGCGGCCGGCTTTCAGGCCCCGGAGGCGCGCTGGCTTGAAGAGGCGCTGCGGCAACTCGCAACTGTCGGTACTGGTTCCGAAACCTGTGTTGCCACGCGTGACGGTGAAGTCCATGTCTATCGGGGGGAACTGTATATGGTTCGCCACCGCCCGCCGGTGGCCGATGGCCCGGTGCCCTGGTGTGGCGAGGAGATATTGCCCTGGGGTGATGGGCAGGTGATGCTCGGATCGACCCAAGGTCTCGGCATCAGCTACCGTTTGCTGAGAGGTGCACCGGTCTGTCTGCGGCGCAGGCTGGGCGGTGAGCGATTACAGCCGGATCCGCGGCGACCGTTCCGAACACTGCGCAAACTGCTGCAGGAAGCCGGCGTGCCGCCCTGGGAGCGCGCGCGCCTGCCGCTATTGTGGAGCGGTGATCGGCTGGTCTGGGTGGCAGGGATCGGTATCGACGCGGCGTTTGCCTGTGCGCCCGGCGAGCCGGGCCTCGTGCCGGTCTGGGAAACGGCGCCGCAGTCCCGGGCGTAGGTCCGTTTGGCCGCCGCCGAGGGGGGCCGACAAGTCTCGCGTTCAGCGTTTGCCTGCCAGTAGTTGTGCGAGTTCGACGGCCGTTCTGACGCCCATCTTCTCGAACAGATTGGCTCGATGCACTTCGACGGTGCGCATGCTGACCTGCAGTTCGTCGGCAATCACCTTGTTGAGTTTGCCGGCCAGGATCAGTTCCATGACCTGTTGCTCGCGGGTAGTCAGCCGGCTCACGAGGGTGTTCACCGACTCCGCGCCCGATGCCGCCGCGCGCTGGTTGGCGTCGAGTTTCAACGCCTCGATGACGCGATTGACCAGTTCATTGTCGTTGCAGGGCTTCTCGACGAAGTCAAAAGCGCCCTTCTTCAATGCCGAGACGGCCATCGGGACGTCGCCGTGACCGGTCAGAAAGATGACCGGCAGACGGCTGCCACGCTCGCGCAGGATGTCAAACAACTCGGGGCCGCTCATGCCGTCCATGCGGATATCGAGCAACAGGCAACCGGCAAGCGCGGGCGACCAGGCGGCCAGAAAGTCTTCGGCCGATGGGTAGCTGACGCAGGCGACGCCGCGCGACTCGAGCAACCAGCCGAGTGAGTCGCGGATCGCTTCGTCGTCGTCGACGAGATAGGCGTGCGGGCTCATTGCCGAACGATCGGCAGGGTGATGACAAACACCGAGCCACCTGCCGGGTTGCCTTCCACCCACAGACGGCCGTGGTGAAATTCGATGATCGAACGGCAGATATTGAGGCCCATGCCCATGCCGTCGACCTTGGTGGAGAACAGGGGGGTGAACAGCTTTTCCACGAGTTCTGGCGGGATCCCCGGGCCACGATCAATGACCCGGATTTCCATCTGCTGTTCCACCTGACCGAGCTTGATCGTCAATCGCCGCTGCTGGGCCGGTGCCTCGCTCATCGCCTCGATGCCGTTGCGCATCAGATTGAGCAGGACCTGTTCGAGCATCACCTGGTCGGCGAGCAGTTCAGGACGCATGCCCTGAATCTCGCGGACGATACGCACACCGCGGTTCTTGGCCGCGGCTTCGATGAAACCGATGCTGTCGTCGATGACCTCGGCAAGATCACACGGCGCGAGCTTGGGCTCGCTCTTGCGGACAAAGTCGTGTACCCGCCGGATGATGTGGCCGGCACGTTGCGCCTGTACCGCGAGTTTTCCGAGCGCGTCCTGGAGTTGCGCGGCGCTGAAGTTGCCCGACTCGAGCTTGTTCAGGCAGCCCGCGTTATAGCTGGTGATCGCCGCCAGCGGCTGGTTCAACTCATGTGCCAGCGTCGATGCCATCTCACCCATGGTCACCAGGCGTGCGGTGATCTGCAGTTTCTCCTGCTGCTGCCGGGCGAGTTCCTCGACGTGCTTGCGGGCAGTGACGTCGATGATCGAACCCATCCAGCCAGTTTGTGTACCGTCGGCGTCGATCAGCGGCGCCTCGTAGATCAGGGCATCGAAACGGCTGCCATCCTTGCGCATCAGACGGATTTCGAAGCCTTCGTCCGGTGCCTTGCCCTCCATGACCTTGTTGTGCAGCAGCAAGGTTTTTTCCATTTCTTCCGGAGCCCAGTAGGGCATGGGAGGTTCCTGACCGATCAGTTCTTCAGCGCGGAAGCCCACCATCTGCAGGAACGCCGGGTTGACGTAGGTGACGCGGCCGTCGAGGTCGCGCGCGCGCATGCCGACCATCAGCGAGTCCTCCATCGCCTTGCGGAACGCGTACTCAGAACGCAGCGCCTGCTCGGCGGCAAGGCGCCTCTGGATCAGTCCGCGCACCGCCCAAAGGCTCCAGAACACCGCCGCGCCAAGGATGACAATCAACGTGGCAATCAGCGTCTGCGCCTGGTTGTCGGTGCCACGGTAAGCGGTGACCTGCAGCACCATGCCGTAGCCTGGGGGATCCAGGCTGACCGGATAGCTGAGCGTGGTCGCCGAAGCATCGATCCTGGACTTGCTGGCCAGCAGATTGCCATTGCCGTCGACGATGCGCACCTGGTACTTCTCGGCAAACCACCAGGGAACCTGTTGCTTGAGCAAGCCATTGAGTGAGTAGACGGCAAGTAATGTTCCGCGATAGTGGCCGTCGTCGAAGATCGGCACGTAAACCTCGAACTGGGCGGCCTCCGTCGTCCGATAGGCATCGCTATAGATCGGCTTTCCCAGGCGGGCGAGTTCAAGCGAACGGTTGACGGGGTTCTCGCCTGGCGCTTCCTGCCGCGGCTGCGGCAGGCCCAGCGTCGGTATGCCGTGCACCGTCCTGGCGGCAGCGTCCAGCCACAACAACTGCCTGAGTTCCGGGTTGTTCTTGAGGAGGTGACGGGCGCGCAGGTCGAAGAGCTCACCCTGACGCTTCGCGCGCGTCAGGTCGAGGGCGAGTTGCTGCAACTGTTCGGAATTTCCATCGAGGTGGAAGCGGAGGCTCTGTTCCAGCCAGAGCACATCGGCAATCAGCGTCGAACGCTGTTCATCGATCTCGTTGCGATGCAACAACCACAGCAGCGTGATCAGCAGCACCAGTAGCAAACCCACCGCCAACTTGAGGATCGACAGATACCAGTGCGACCACCGCAAGGAAGCAGGGCGTCGGCGCTCGTGGAGGTAGGGGAGCGAAAGCTGGTTCATCGTCGTGCATCTTACCGAAGTTCCCCGGCGAGCAGGCAGTGGGGTGTCAACCGCCGTAAGGGAGAATGGCGATCAGCTTCCCTGCGCACCTGCGGATTTCCACAATATGCGCGGCAGGTTTTTTTTGTGATATTGGCTTCCGCAAGACGGGCATCGCCCAATTTCAAACAAAGTACCCCTGGAGGAGACAAAATGAAGTTATCCAAACTGCTGTTCGGTGTGGTCGCCTGCACCCTGTCCGCCGTGCCCCTCAGCGCTTTCGCGCAACAGCCGATCGTCATCAAGTTCAGTCATGTCGTGGCGCATGACACGCCCAAGGGTCTGGCCGCCGAATTTTTTGCCAAGCGCGCCGGTGAACTGACCAAGGGCAAGGCCAAGGTCGAGGTGTACGCCAATTCGACCCTGTACAAGGACAAGGAAGAAATGGAAGCGCTGCAACTCGGCGCCGTCCAGATGCTTGCGCCGTCGTTGGCCAAGTTCGGCCCGCTCGGCGTCAAGGAATTCGAACTCTTCGATCTGCCGTACATCTTCGACAACTACGCGGAACTGCACAAGGTGACGCAGGGCCCACTCGGGCAGAGCCTGCTCAAGAAGCTCGAACCCAAGGGAGTAACCGGTCTGGCGTTCTGGGACAACGGCTTCAAGTCGTTTTCAGCGAACACGCCGATCAAGGTACCGGGTGACCTGAAGGGCAAGAAGCTCCGCATTCAGTCGTCGAAGGTCCTGGAAGAAGAGATCCGGGCGCTCAGCGCGCTGCCGCAGGTGATGGCTTTCTCCGAGGTTTACCAGGCCCTGCAGACCGGCGTGGTCGATGGTACCGAAAACCCGATTTCGAACCTTTATACGCAGAAGATGTTTGAGGTGCAGAAATATCTGACACTCACCGAACATGGGTATCTGGGTTATGCCGTGATCGTCAACAAGAAGTTCTGGGAGGGTCTGCCGGCCGACGTGCGTAGCCAACTGGAAGTGGCGATGAAGGAATCGACCACGTACGCCAACAAGATCGCCAAGGAGCAGAACGACAAGGACCTCGAAGCGGTCAAGAAGACCGGCAAGACCCAGGTCTATGTGCCAACCGCCGAAGAGAAGATGGCCTTCAAGAAGGTCCTGGCCCCGGTGCATGTGAAGATGGAGTCACGCATCGGCAAGGATCTGCTGCAGTCGGTTTACAAAGAGACCGGATTCGACCCGAACAAGCTCTGAGCACGGAGAAGCGAAGAAATTGGCCCGTTGGGATGCCTGAACCCGACGGGCTTTTTTTCAGGCAGGCGGGGGAGTTTTCCAAATGAAGATACTGGATCATCTTGAGGAGTGGCTGATTACCTTCCTCATGGCGGCGGCGACGACGATCATCTTCGTGTCGGTGGCGCATCGCTATTTGTCGGGACTGTCGATCCCCGGTTTTCAGGACTGGCTGTTGTCGCTGAACTTCGGGTGGACGCAGGAATTGTGCATCATCATGTTCGTCTGGATGGCCAAGTTTGGTGCCGCTTACGGCGTGCGCACGGGCATCCACGTTGGTGTGGACGTGCTGATCAACCGGATGTCAGGCCGCACGCGCGCCAAATTCGTGGTCATCGGCCTGCTCTCCGGCGCTCTGTTTACCGGCATTGTCGGCACGCTTGGCGCCCACTTCGTCTGGGAAAACGGCTTTCACTATGCCTTCTACACCTTCATGGGCTGGGAGCTGGTCGATGTTCCCGAAGGTCCGACGACGCCCGATCTCGAGTGGCCAACCTGGATTGTCTATAGCGCGATTCCGCTCGGATCGAGCCTGATGTGCTTCCGCTTCCTGCAAGTCACGGCGAGCTTCATCAGAACCGGTGAGTTGCCGCACCACGACCACGGTCATGTCGATGGTATCGACGAGGCAACCATTGCCGAGGAGATCAACGCCTTTGAAATGGAGGACAACCTGCATCCACATGACCTGACCTACAAGAGACGTCATCCGGAAGATCAATCGGGTCAAGGAGGCAAAAAATAATGAACGCCGCAATCATTTTCATCCTGTTGATGTGCCTCATGCTGACCGGTATGCCGATCTCGATCTCGCTCGGTCTGACCGTTCTCAGTTTCCTCTTCATGTTTACGCAGGTGCCACTCGAATCGGTGGCCCTGAAGCTGTTCACCGGCATCGAGAAGTTCGAGATCATGGCCATTCCGTTCTTCATTCTCGCCGGCAATTTCCTGACGCACGGCGGGGTGGCGCGACGAATGATCAAGTTCGCCACCAGTATGGTCGGGCACTGGTACGGTGGTCTGGGTCTCGCCGGCGTGCTCGCCTGTGCGCTGTTCGCCGCAGTCTCGGGTTCTTCACCGGCGACGGTGGTGGCGATCGGATCGATCCTGATGCCGGCGATGCTCAAGGCCGGATTCCCGAATCGTTTCGGGGCCGGCGTCATCACCACCTCGGGCGCGCTCGGCATCCTGATCCCGCCGTCGATCGTGATGGTCATGTATTCGGTGGCGACCAATACCTCGGTCGGCGCACTGTTCATGGCCGGAGTGATTCCCGGCATCGGTCTGGCTTGCGTGCTCGGCGGCGTGACCTGGTATCGGGCCAGGAAGTTCGATTACCCACGCATGAAGAAAGCGACTTTGGGCGAGCGCTGGACCGCTTTCCGGGAATCGGTGTGGGGCCTGCTGCTGATCGTGGTGGTCATGGGTGGCATCTACAGCGGCATGTTCACACCGACCGAGGCGGCGGCGATGAGCGCGGTTTACGCCTTCTTCGTCGCCGTCTTCGTGTACAAGGACCTGTCGATGAAGGATGTGGCACGGGTGCTGCTGAACTCGGCCAACATGTCGGCGATGCTGCTGTATATCATCACCAACGCCGTGCTGTTCTCGTTCATCATGACCAACGAGAACATCCCGCAGGCGCTGGCCGACTGGATGCTGGGCCATGGTCTGGGCATGATCGCCTTCCTGCTGGCGGTGAACGTCATCCTCCTGCTGGCCGGCAACTTCATGGAACCGTCGTCGATCGTGCTGATCTTTGCGCCGATCCTCTTCCCGGTGGCGATGAAACTCGGAATTGACCCGGTGCACTTCGGCATCCTGATGGTGGTGAACATGGAAGTCGGCATGTGCCATCCGCCGGTCGGCCTCAACCTGTACGTCGCCTCGGGTATTACCAAGATGGGGATTACCGAACTCACCATCGCGGTCTGGCCGTGGCTGCTGTCGATGCTCGCCTTCCTGGTCGTGGTGACCTACGTACCGATCATCTCGACCTGGCTGCCGAGGACGCTCGGCATGATGTAGCCGACAGCCGGTGGTTTGATGCCTGACCATGGCGCGCGTACGGGAAACCCGTACGCGCGCCATGCATTTTGGCATCCAGGTCGGCATTCGTGCCCGAGTCTTGGTATAATTTAAGGTTGTGTGTCTAGCAATTTGATTTGTCGTTGTTTTTCCTGTCTACCTGCCTTTGGAGAATAGCTCATGGCCATCGAACGCACCCTTTCCATCATCAAGCCTGACGCGGTTGCCAAAAACGTGATCGGCAAGATCTACTCTCGTTTCGAGTCGAATGGCCTGAAAGTGATCGCTTCCAGGATGGCCTGGTTGTCGCCGCAGGAAGCCGGGGCGTTCTACGCCGTGCATCGCCAGCGTCCCTTCTTCAACGATCTGGTTTCGTTCATGATTTCTGGCCCGGTGATGATCCAGGTTCTCGAAGGTGAGAGCGCGATTGCCAAGAACCGCGAGTTGATGGGCGCCACCGATCCGAAGAAGGCCGAGCCGGGAACCATTCGTGCGGACTTCGCCGAGTCGATCGACGCCAATGCCGTGCATGGCTCCGACGGCGAAGATACGGCGAAAGTTGAAATCGCCTTTTTCTTTCCGGCGATGAGCGTTTATTCGGGACGCTAGCCCGAATCAATATCGACGGCCGTTGCAAGCGCCATGGGGCATACCCCCTCTTTTGTCGCCGGCCCTCTTCGCGCGTGCGCGCGAGCGTCGGCGCGAGGGTCGCGTCGGCGACTGCTACCCTGACATGCCTCGATGATGGTAAATCTGCTTGATCTCGATAGCACCGGCCTGATGGCCTTCTTCGCCGAACACGGGGAGAAGGCTTTTCGCGCTACGCAGGTGCTGCGCTGGTTGCATCGTTGTGGGCAGAATGATTTCGATGCGATGACCGACATCGCCAAGAGCCTGCGTGGGAAGCTCAAGGGCATCGCTGTGGTTTCGCCGCCGGCGGTGATCTCTGACCGCGTCGCGGACGATGGTACGCGCAAATTCCTTTTCGATGTCGGCGGCGGTAACGCCGTCGAGTCGGTCTTCATTCCCGAAGAGGAACGGGGGACGCTCTGCATTTCGACGCAAGCGGGTTGTGCCCTTGAATGCTCATTCTGCTCTACCGGCAAGCAGGGTTTCAACCGCAATCTGACAGTGGCCGAGATTGTCGGCCAGCTCTGGCAGGTGCGGCAGGCCCTGGCTGCCGACGCCGGGCAGGATGTGCAGGACGAGCGGGTGATCAGCAATGTCGTGCTGATGGGCATGGGCGAACCGCTGGCGAACCTTGAGCATACCGTAACGGCCCTGCGCGTACTGCTTGACGACAATGCCTATGGTCTGTCGCGTCGCCGGGTGACGGTATCGACCTCGGGCCTGGTGCCGGCGATGGATCGTCTGCGCGACGAGTGTCCGGTAGCGCTGGCGGTTTCACTGCATGCACCGAATGACCGTCTGCGCGATGAACTGGTGCCGATCAACCGGAAATATCCCTTGCGCGCGTTGCTGGGGGCCTGCCAGCGCTACCTTGAGAAGGCGCCACGCGACTTCGTGACCTTCGAATACGTGATGCTCGACGGGGTGAACGACACCGATGCTCAGGCACGGGAGCTGCTGGCCCTGACGTGCGGGGTACCCTGCAAGTTCAACCTGATCCCATTCAATCCCTTCCCCGGTTCAGCCTACCGGCGCTCGCCGGCCGCGCGCATTCGCCGTTTCGCAGAGATTCTGATCGAGGCCGGGGTAGTGACCACCACGCGCAAGACGCGTGGCGACGATATCGACGCCGCTTGTGGGCAGTTGGCGGGACGGGTTTTCGACCGAACTAGGCGTACCGGCCAGCAGATCCTGCGTCTCGATCGAGTGGATCTGTGCACATGAGGCGGCTGCTGCCCGGGATTCTCGTCTGCCTGTGCCTTGGCGCCTGCTCATCGGGAACGGTGTCTTCGTCGAGCACCCAGAAGGCTTCCGAAGAAGCCGCCGACTCGCGTACGCCGACCAAACCTCGGGATCCCCGCACACGCGCCAAACTGCACACGGAGCTCGGTGCGCTTTACCTGCAGAATGGCAATCTTGCCGTAGCCCTCGAAGAGCTGACCATGGCCATCGTGATCGACCCGGACTATGCCAAGGCCTATGCGACACGTGGATTGGCAGGTTTCCATGTGCGCGAGATGCAACTCGCGGACCAGGATTTTCAGCGCGCACTGAGTATTGACGGCAACGACCCCGAGATCAACAATAACTATGGCTGGTTCCTGTGCCAGGTGGGGCGAGAAAAGGAAGCGATCACTTTTTTTCAGCGCGCTATCAGGAACCCGCTGTATGAGACTCCGGAACGCGCCTATCTGAATGCCGGTGCCTGTTACGTCAAAATCGGCGATTTTGCTGCAGCGGAGAATTTTGTCCAGCACAGTCTGCGGATCGCTCCGGATAATCCGCAGGCCTTGTTGCAAATGGCCGGCATCAACTATCGACGCGGTTACATCGAACTGGCGAAGCAGCAACTCTCGGAGTTGCTGCGCAAGACCGAGCCCAGCGCCGAGGCGTTGTGGCTCGGGGTACGGGTCGAGCGCCGGCTTGGTGAGCGGGTCGCCGAGGCACGCTACGGCAGCCAGTTGCGGCGCAAATTCCCACTCTCGCCAGAGACCCAGGAACTGCTCAGAGGCAACTACGAATGAGTGAACCATCCGCACCCCCCAGTCCAGCGGAACAGAGCTTCCCGGCCGTGGAAATCTCGCCGGCGCAAGGCGTGGCCGGCGAGGCAGCGCCGCTCGTATCCGTTGACGTCGGGCAGCAACTGCGCGCTGCCCGCGAGGCCAGGAACATGAGCCTGGCCGAGGCGGCACAGTCGCTCAAGCTCGCTCCGCGACAGGTGGAAGCCCTCGAAGCCGAGGACTGGGCAGCGTTGCCCGGCAATACGATGATCAGGGGTTTCGTTCGCAACTACGCACGCCTGCTGAATATCGAATCGGATCTGCTGATGCGTGGGCTGGATGCCGCGCAATTGCAGCAGACGCTGCACCTCGAGATCTCGGCAGGTACCAGTGCCAGTTTGCCGCAAGCGGGTCGCCGCGTTGAACGCCGCGATTATCTTGCCGCGCTGGCCGGGCTGTTGCTGCTGGGCCTTGCCGTGCTCGCCTATTTCTACGTCCCTGCCGATTTCTGGCGGGACAAACTCGGCGGCCTGCTCGGCCGCGGCGCCTCGCAGGCGCCAGTCGAGGAGCCGGCACCGCCGCCGCCAGTCGTTGCCGTGCCCAAGGCTGCCGTTGGGGAATCGGTGACGGTCCTCGCGACCCCGCATACAACCCTGCTGTCCGACATGGTGGCGCCAACCCGACCGGCGGAAGGCTCCGCCGCATCGGCCGGCGGCGGCCTGAAGTTGAGCTTTGCGCAGCCGGCATGGGTCGAGGTACGCGATGGGCGCGGGCAAACGATTTTCGCCGAACTGGGTTCGGCGGGTAGCCAGCGGGAAATCGATGGACAGCCACCTTTCTCGCTGGTGGTTGGCAATGCAGCGAACGTAAAGCTCGAGTACCGGGGCAGGGCGATAGAGCTCGCACCACGCAGCAAGGATGATGTGGCGCGGCTCACTGTCGAATGAGCAAACTGGTGGACCACACTCCGTGAGCAATTCGATGTATTCGGTACCGCGTCGGCAAACGCGAACGGTACGGGTCGGCCAGGTCACCGTCGGCGGCGCGTCACCGGTGGTGGTACAGTCGATGACCAACACCGATACGGTCGACGTCGTCAGAACAGCGATACAGTGCGCGGAACTGGCACGTGCCGGTTCGGAACTGGTGCGCATTACCGTTAATACCCCCGAAGCTGCCGCGGCCGTGCCGGCGATCTGTGCCCAGCTCGAGCGCATGGGTGTCGCGGTTCCCTTGATCGGAGACTTCCATTACAACGGCCATCGCCTGCTGGCAGCGTATCCCGATTGCGCGCAGTTGCTCGCCAAGTACCGCATCAACCCCGGTAATGTCGGGCACGGCCGAAAGCGCGACGAACAGTTCGCGCAAATGATCGAACTCGCCTGCCAATACCAGAAGCCGGTGCGCATCGGCGTGAACTGGGGAAGTCTGGATCAGGACTTGTTGGCGCGCATCATGGATGACAATGCCCGTCGTCCCGAGCCGCGCGATGCGGTCGAGGTGATGCGCGAGGCGATGGTTGCTTCGGCGCTGGAGTCTGCCGTCCGCGCCGAGTCCCTGGGCATGCCAGGTGAACGGATCATCCTGTCGTGCAAGGTGTCCGGCGTGCAGGATCTGATTGCCATCTATCGCGAGTTGTCCCGCCGTTGTGATTACCCCTTGCACCTTGGTTTGACCGAGGCCGGCATGGGCTCGAAAGGCATCGTCGCGTCGACCGCGGCAATGGCGGTGCTGTTGCAGGAAGGCATCGGCGATACCATTCGCGTTTCGCTGACTCCGGAACCCGGCGGCAAGCGCACGCAGGAGGTTATCGTTGCCCAGGAGATGTTGCAGACCATGGGACTGCGCGCTTTCACCCCGATGGTTGTCGCCTGCCCTGGTTGTGGACGCACGACCAGTACCTTCTTCCAGGAACTGGCACAGTCAATCCAGGAACATGTCCGTCAGCGCATGCCGCAGTGGCGGGCTGACTACGACGGCGTCGAGAACATGACGCTGGCGGTGATGGGCTGCGTCGTCAATGGGCCGGGGGAGAGCAAGCATGCCAATATCGGCATCAGCCTGCCGGGTACCGGCGAAGTTCCGGCCGCACCGGTGTTCGAAGATGGCGCCAAGACGGTTACCCTGCGCGGCGAACACATCGCCGAAGAATTCACCGCCATCGTCGATGCTTACGTGGCGCGTACTTACCAGAGAAAGTTTGCCGGCTGATGATGACTCCGAAGATCCAGTCGGTGCGCGGGATGAACGATATCCTGCCCGACGAGGCCGAATTCTGGGACCTTTTCGAGGAAACCATCCGCTCGTGGCTCAAGAGCTATGGTTACCGCCCGATCCGCCTGCCGATCGTCGAGCCGACACCGCTGTTCAAGCGTGCCATCGGCGAAGTGACCGACATTGTCGAGAAGGAGATGTACTCCTTTGTCGATGCGCTCAACGGCGAAGCACTGACATTGCGTCCCGAGGGTACCGCCGGCTGCGTTCGCGCCGCCATCCAGCACAATCTCGTGGCGCAACAGCCGCAGCGGCTCTACTATATGGGCCAGATGTTCCGGCATGAGCGGCCGCAGAAAGGGCGTTATCGCCAGTTTCATCAGGTCGGCGTCGAAGCGCTTGGCTTTGCCGGTCCCGACATTGATGCCGAACAGATCCTGATGAGCGCGCGTTTGTGGGGCGACCTCGGCCTCGACGGCGTAGCGCTGCAAATCAACACACTGGGTCAGGCGGCCGAGCGGACGCGCCATCGCTCCGAGTTGATCGGTTATTTGGAGCGGCACGGCGAACTGCTCGACGAAGACGCCAGAAGACGCTTGCACAGCAACCCGCTACGTATTCTCGATAGCAAGAACCCGGCGCTGCAGGAGATCATTCGCGACGCACCCCAGCTGATCGACCATCTGGGTGCGGAGTCGATGGCGCATTTCGAGAGCGTGCAACAGGTGCTGCGCGATGCGGGTCAGCCCTTCGAGATCAATCCCCGCCTGGTGCGTGGTCTCGACTACTATAACCTGACCGTTTTCGAGTGGGTCACGGATCGGCTGGGAGCGCAGGGGACAGTCTGTGCCGGCGGACGTTACGATGGCCTGGTGCAGCAACTGGGCGGCAAGTCGGTTCCGGCCTGCGGTTTCGCCATGGGAGTCGAGCGGTTGCTGGCGCTGCTTCGCGAGGCTGGTGGAGAAACCACCGCAGCGGCAGTGGACGTCTATCTTGTCCATCAGGGCAGCGCTGCTTCGCGTCTCGCGGTACGGGTCGCCGAGGGGCTACGTGATCAGGGGATCGACGTGCTGTTCCATTGCGGCGGTGGCGGCTTCAAGGCGCAGATGAAGAAGGCCGATGCCTCGGGGGCGAATTTTGCCGTGATCATCGGCGACGACGAGGCAGAAGCCGGCGAGGTAACGCTCAAGGCCCTGCGCGCGAATGGGGAACAACCGAACGAGCAGAAGCGGGTCAGTGTCGATGACCTCGCCGAAGCAATCATGGGTTCTATTTTGGATTGGGAAGAATCGTAATGGCTACTTACGACCTCGAAGAACAGGAACAAATTGCCGAAATCAAGGCCTGGTGGCAGCAGTACGGCAACCTCCTGGCCGGCATCGTGACTGCGGCCGCGATCGTCGTTGTCGCCTGGCAAGGCTGGAACTGGTATCAACGCAATCAGGCGGCGCAGGCGTCGATGGTATACGGCTCACTACAGAAGGCGGTTCGCGACAACGATCTGCAGCGCATCAAGGCAAGCAGTGGCGAACTGCTTGAAAAGTTTGGTGGCACGGCCTATGCCCCAATGGCCGCCTTGACCACGGCCAGGATGCTGTTTGATGCCGGCGATGCCAAGACCGCCAAGCTGCAGTTGCTGTGGGTCGTCGAGCATGGCCAGGATGAATTGCGTGATCTGGCACGTTTGCGCCTGGCGACCTTGCTGCTTGACGAGAAAGCTTACGACGAGGCGCTCAAGCAAGTCGATGAGGCTGCCAATAGCGGCTTCGCCGCGCGTTTTCAGGACACGCGTGGCGACATTTTTGGTGCCCAGGGCAAGACGGTCGAAGCGCGCGCCGCGTACCAGGCAGCACTGGCGAAACTCGAAGAGGCCGATCGGCAATCCGGCAGGAGTGAAAGCACGCTGCCGGATCGACAGGCGAACGCTGCCTATCGTGAAATCCTGCATCTGAAGCGGGATGCGCTTGGGGAGCCCAACTGATGAAGCGGTGCATGCTCGCAGCAGCCTGCCTGTCTGCTTTGCTGGCCGGTTGCTCGACGCTCGACGCCCTTAATCCGTTTGCGAGCAGTGGACCGAAGATGGCCGAACTGCAGCCGATCCAGGCGACCGCTGAAGTGCGTGTGCTTTGGAACAACACGGTTGGCAAGGCGGAGGAACTCAACTTCGTCCCGGCGGTGGTGGATGCCTCGGTTTACGCGGCAGCTCGGGACGGCACGGTCGCCCGCTTCGACGATGGCCAGCAAGTCTGGCGGATCAAGCTCGAACAGCCGCTTTCGGGTGGCGTCGGCGCCGATGAGCGACGGTTCGTGGTCGGTACCGCCAAGGGTGAGATCCTGGCTTTTGCCACGGCTGACGGCAGCCCCTTGTGGAAAGCCAGGGCCAGCAGCGAGATCGTTGCACCGCCCCTGGTCCGCGACGGGTTGGTGATTGTGCGCAGTGGCGACCATCGCCTGGCGGCTTATGATGCCGTCGACGGTAAGCGCAAGTGGATTTATCAACGTCCGAGCACGCCGCTGTCGCTGCGCGCGACCGCCAGCCCGGTGCTGGTCGATAAGTACGTCTTTGCCGGCTTCCCCGGCGGTAAATTGATTGCGGTGAGCGCAGATAACGGCGCTCCGCTGTGGGAGGGAGCGGTGGCTCTTCCGAAGGGCGCCACCGAACTCGATCGCGTTGCCGATGTAAGCAGCATGCCGGTCATCGATGCGAGGATGATCTGCGCGGCTGCTTTCCAGGGGCGCGTTTCCTGCTTCGACCTGAACAGCGGCAGCCTGGTCTGGGCGCGCGAGATCTCTTCTGCCGCCGGTTTGGCGATCGACAGTCGGTTCGTTTACGTGTCCGACGACAAGGGTGCCGTGCATGCGCTCGACAAGGCGAGCGGTGCCAGTCTCTGGAAGCAGGACAAGCTCTTTCTGCGCCGGCTTACGGCGCCGATGCCGCTGCGCAATCTGGTTGTCGTAGGCGATGTGCGCGGGGTCGTGCACTTCCTGAATCGCGATGACGGCTCCTTCGTGGCCCGCTTGCCAACTGACGGCAGCCCGCTGCGCGCGCCACTGCAGCGCCTGGGATCCAATCTGTTGCTACAGACCAGTAACGGAAGCGTGCTGGCAATCGAGGTGCAATGAAGCCGAGCATCGTTCTGGTCGGACGCCCCAATGTCGGCAAGTCGACACTCTTCAACCGCCTGACCCGGACTCGCGACGCGCTGGTGGCCGACCTTCCGGGCCTCACGCGTGACCGTCACTACGGTCATGGCAGGCTGGGCAGCAAGCCCTATCTGGTGATCGATACTGGTGGCTTCGAGCCGCTGGCCAAAGACGGCATCATGTACCAGATGGCGCGCCAGACCGAGCAGGCAATCGACGAGGCCGATGTCGTGGTGTTTGTCGTCGACGGCCGCAGCGGGGTGACCGCGCTCGACAAGGAAATTGCCAACCGCTTGCGCAAATCCGGGCGGCCGGTCCTGGTGGCGGTCAACAAGTCCGAAGGCATGAGCCAGGGGATCGTCGTCTCGGATTTTCATGAACTTGGTCTCGGCCAACCACTGGCGATCTCGGCGGCGCATGGCGAGGGTGTGCGGACGCTGATCGACGAGGCACTCGATCCGTATTCTGACCAGATGGAGGGCGAGACCACCAGTGACGTGGTGAAGGTGGCCATCGTTGGCCGCCCGAATGTCGGCAAGAGCACGATGATCAACGCGCTGCTCGGCGAAGATCGCGTCATCGCCTTCGATCAACCGGGAACGACTCGCGACGCCATCCATGTCGATTTCGAGCGCGGCGGCCGGCGGTATACGCTCATCGATACCGCCGGTCTGCGCCGTCGCGGCAAGGTGTTCGAAACCCTGGAGAAATTCTCGGTAATCAAGACGCTGCAGGCGATCGAGGAGGCGCAGGTGGTGATTCTGGTGCTCGACGCACGCCAGGACATCTCCGACCAGGATGCGCATATCGGCGGTTTCATTCGTGAATCCGGCCGTGCGCTGGTCATCGCCGTGAACAAGTGGGACGGCCTCGATGCCTACACCCGCGAGCAACTCAAAGGCGCTCTCGAAAATCAGTTGTCGTTCATCGATTTCGCGCGTTTCCACTATGTGTCTGCACTCAAGGGGCAGGGGCTCGAAGCGCTTTTCCGTTCGGTCGATGCGGCCTACAAGGCGGCAACTGCCGACCTGCCAACGCCGAAGCTGACGCGTACCCTGATCGACGCGGTCGCCAGACAGGCACCCCCGCGCAGCGGTCTGTTCCGACCGAAGCTACGTTACGCTCATCAGGGTGGCAGGAACCCGCCGCTGATCGTGATCCATGGCAATGCTCTGGACAAGGTCCCGGAGTCGTACAGACGCTTTCTCGAACATACCTTCCGGGAGGTTTTCCAGTTGCAGGGGACGCCACTGCAAATCCAGTTCAATGTTTCCAGCAACCCGTTTGCCGACAAAAAGCCGCCGGAACAGAACCGTCGCAAACCGAAGCCGGTCGACAAACCGAAAATTGCCGGCAGAAGCGTGGCCAAGCCCAAGCCCGGGGCAGGCGCCGCTTCTGGCGCAACCAAGCCAAAGACCACGCCGCGTTCGCGTTGATGGGCGGCGCAGGGGTGCTTTGCCCCACAACACCGATGGGTTTTCGCGTAGCTCGCACCGGGCGGTGGTAGTGTGCATGGCGATTGCTGGCGGCTTATCCTTGCGTGCCGTGACTCTCTGCGCTACAACCCTCATATAGGCAAATCCGATGTGCCCCGCGGCGCGGCCGAAAGGTAAATTTGCCGCTGCGATGTTGCGCTGCCTGGCTTTTCGACGGATGATGAAGCCCTCGTTGGAATGCGCCGAGGGTCGGCAAGCGGTGGTCGGAGCGAAAGGCAGATGGCTTCGTTGCCGATGCGGTGCAACTGAACAAGATCAATGTACGTATCTGGAAAAGGAAAGGTGATCAAGGTTCTATTTGTTTGTATGGGAAATATCTGCCGCTCGCCGACCGCAGAGGGCGTATTTCGTCACATCTTGCGACAGAAGAACCTCAGCGACCAGGTTGAGGTGGATTCGGCCGGAACGCACGGCTATCACGCTGGCGAGGCGCCGGATCAAAGAACGCAGCGCGCCGCAGCCATTCGCAACTACAATCTGTCCGAGATGCGTGCCCGCAAGGTGGCGGCCCAGGATCTCGACTACTTCGATCTGATTCTGGCGATGGATCACAACAACCTCGGGGTTCTGAAGCGCATTTGTCCGCCGGACAAGCACGACCGCTTGGGTCTGTTGATGAGCTACTCGAAGAACTTCGACGACGATGAAGTGCCCGATCCGTACTACGGTCTCGGGCATGGTTTCGATCTGGTCCTCGACATGATCGAGGACGCCGCCAATGGCCTCGCGGAAAGCATCGAGCAACGTCTCAGGGATGCGGCAAACCCAGAGAGTACCGACGAAAATTCTGCCCAGTTGGACAAGTTGGACAGCACGGCCTGAGCGGCCACGCGTTCATCTGCGGTTGCTGGCGCCCTATGCTCCGATGCCCCGCCGTGCCATGCACTCGGGGCAGACGCCACACACCACCATTAGCGTCGCTCCGGCATCCCGCGTTCATAATGACCGTGTCAGCGGCGTCCGCAGGGCTGTCGGACTCCTTTTCTTCCATCAACTCAGGGTG
>ERZ795062.42-NODE-42-length-128702-cov-488.436730_pt1 | contig 128702 bp, 131 predicted proteins | sample MGYA00375146_ERZ795062 | MGnify/ENA primary metagenome ERZ795062 (study PRJEB30191, sample SAMN05720281) | activated sludge metagenome | isolation source: Anaerobic digester | place: USA | collected 2015-07-16 ...
CATAACAGTTTTCAGATTATCAACAGACATATCACTTTACCTCCTCACAAGAAGGCGGTGATCCTTGCTGCTGCAGGTTGCCTACAAGTACCTTCCCCTCGTACTTAACAAAAAACACCTCCACTTGGTGTGAACACACATAGGTTTTGCTTGATTTCGTCGCCGTAAAAGTGTAGGTCCCCGTATACAAAACCGAAGCAGTCAAACGACCCGGTTCGCTCTCAACTACGTCGAACTGCTCAATTTGATAACCAGAGACTGAAGCTGATCCAACGCCAACCGACTTTAAGGTGTCGAGCCATACCTTCTTAACTTCCACAACAGTGCTAATCAGTTCCGTAGCTGTTGGGACGAAATTACCCTGCACTGCATCTACATCATTCTTAGCAAAGCCATTCAATACATCCTGCAAGACAACCTTGGATTGGTTGATATCCGCTTCAGAAAAGGGTTTTGGCTTACAACCAGTTAAACCAACCGAACAAAGAATCAGAATAAGGCTAACGAATGCCTTTGTTTTGCTCATAGGCTTTTCTTGCTTGATACGTACTTGTGGTTTCTTCCACTTCTCGTAATAGATCTTGAGCCTGCAGCTCTAGAAGAGAGATGATCTTCTGTTGTTTTTCGTGGATAACTTTTACGGTATCTGCATGCTTATGCTTCTCTTCGGGATGTTTCTCTAGCTCCTGAGCTATCAAAGTAATGACATCTTGCAACACTAAAACGTACTTCGACACGCAATCAAGATCTGAACGCGAGATAGCGTTAATCACATCATCCAAGAGCTCTAAGTATCGCTGTAAAAGGGCGTCCACACCTTCCATGTAGAAAATTATAGCACACAGAGCTTGTGCCATATCTTACAATACTAAAACACACCGCCCTCAAAAGTAGATCACGCTAATAGTTTGAGGAAAAATAGGAATTCATCTGCGCAAACATGCTTTGATACTGATAAAGGCTGTTAAAAATCACCCCCATCTGACTTACTAGCGTAGCTCTCTTTTCCTCCATCTGAGCATTTAGCTGCTTAATCTGATCAGAGATTCCTTTGATACTGCTATTGTAGTTTGACTGCAATCTGCCAATAGTACCATTAGTGCCAAGTGCCTTGTCGATGTACTTTCGTATATCAGAAGACACATCTGCCCACCAATTACGGAGAATGTCTTGCCCTTTCACATTTGAGGAAAGGTAATTATTCAACTTACTAGTGTCTAAAGATATAGTTCCATATTCATCAAAAGAGATACCAATTAAGCTGGGATTGAAACCATACTCAACACCGTCTACGTTGACAGCTTTTGCACTCATTAGCCTTGTACGTACACCATCCAACACTTGCCTTAGCGTAGAAGCATCCGAGGCTAGAGCGCCCTGGTTAGAAGGATCAACGTTTATGAGACTTCGAAGTTTGTCGCTAAACGCTTTAAAGGACTGCACAAAGTTCGACATGCCTTGTAAAATCGTGGAAGTATCGCTAGATACGGTTATCATGGTAGAACCAATGCCGTTCAATGTTACTGTCAAATTGGGAATGATGTCTGAAAACGTATTCGAACTGCGAGTGTAAGAGTAACCATTCACAGTAAAAGAAGCATCCAAAGCACTGAGATCTTCTTCATTAGAAAAAATCATGCTCCCGAAAGCTACAGATTTTATCGCATTGTTCTTACCGCTACTTAGAGCACTGCTTTGTAGAATAAAGGTGCCATCATTCAGTTTCTGCTTATACAAGCGCACCTTACTAGAGTGAGCATTGACTTGGAAAGCAAAATCATCTAAAACCTGTGAAAGAACCGAATCTTGGCCAAAGCGTGTTAGGTCAACTTCAATAGATTCAGAGCTACCATCTCCCAGCTCGAAGGTAATATTAAACTTTGAACCTACCAATGAACTCCAAAAACTGTTAGCAGAAACCTGGCTAGAACTATCAAAGTGGAAAGCACTTGAAGAATCACTCCCAGAAAGTTTGGTCCAATCTAAAACTTGATAACTGGCTAATCTGTCTGCATTTATGGATATGCTACCGCTGATCTTTCCAGAAGCTGTAGCCTGGGCGACACTTTCATTCGTAGAGCGCACCGCTAGGGAATCAAAGTTTACGTTTAATGATGAGGAAAATGAAGACAGCAAAGAGATAACTTGTGATACAGCAGAAGACTTCTGCTGCAGAGCACTTTGACGGTTCTCCAGCTCTGTTATTCTCTTCTTATCATAAACCAAAAGCGTGTCTACATACTTCTGTATGTTTGTCTGTACTTGCGTGGGATCGAAGTTAACCAACCTTATTCACCTTCATAGCTATATTTCGGTATCAACAAACAATGAATTTAGTTTCTTTAAAACCTCAGCGTAAAGTTCTAGGGCTTTCTCAGTAGGGACCTCTTTTATAACTTTATCCTTTTCCTTGTCATAGAAAACAAGTCTGGTACCCAGTATGACGTCTCTAATTGCAGGATGGTGCTCCATTCTTACCTCAATATTGGGGTTTATGATCTCCACAACTCGCTTCACTTTATTCACTGTAGACTCAATATCTTCTTCTTTAGTAGGTTCTACCTGTCTCCTGTTTATATCAACAGGGATTTCAGTAACGCTTTTTAGTTGATCGCTCGCTAAAAAAGACTGCATCTGGTTACCCTGCACTCCAATATTACGCACACCAGAAATTCTCGCTACTTCCTCAGGATCTTGAGCCATACTTACCTCCCCCATTTAATTCTTTGGGAGAGCACAATGGCTCCCCCAAAGAATGTGTTTTTGCTTTGATACTACTTAGCTGATTACCTAAAGAGTGTCAAGATTTGCTGAGGAGCAAGGTTAGCTTGAGAAAGCATAGCTACTGCTGTTTGCTGCAAAATCTGAGCCTTGGTGAGCTGCAGTTGCTCGTAAGCCATGTCAGCGTTGAATATTCTGTTGTAGGACGCTTCAACGTTTACCTGCATGGCTGATACAGATTGAGCCTTGGTGTCCAACCTTGCACTCAAAGCACCGATGCCTGCAATCCAGTCAGAGACCCCTCTTATGGCCGCATCCACATTCTTAATTAGAGCGTTAACAGAAGCGCTAACGTTGGTGCTGTCGCTTGCGGAGCTAATGCCAGCCTGCTGCGCCACACCGAAAGCAGCGTAAACATCTGCTACAGAGAAACTCGCAGAAGCACTTACCGAGCCACTAGCACTGTCATAAACTTTGTAAGTTTGCACAGATGCAGTGTTTTTAGCTGTGGTCAACTTCACTTCCAAAGTAGCAGCGGCAGTAGTCCAATTGACATTCCAATCTTCTTCGTTAAAATCAGTTGTGACAATCTTGAAGCCCCTGGACCAAATAGTGGTTTCGTTTGCATCAGAACCCGTCTGGAAGTAGAATGTGGTAGATGCTGTGGTTGTAGAAGCGGCTGGCGAAGAATCGTCTAACAAGCCAATGTCATTCCATCTGGTTTCATGAGCCAAGCGCGTGATTTCATGCATGTACTCGCGCACTTGCTGAGCAATAGCCAGACGTTCTTCAGACCCTAAGGTGTCGTTAGCTCCAGATACGAGCTTGTCACGGATGGTTAGAAGTAGGTCTTTAATCTTGGTTAAGCCAGTTTCTGCCGTTGAGAGCATGTTCCTGGCATCGCCAATGTTGTCCACTGCCTGAGAAAGGCCCCTGGACCTGGCATTCAACTTGACAGCGATACGGAAACCAGCAGGGTCATCTGCTGCTTGAGTTATGCGGTTACCAGTAGCTAAGCGAAGCTGCCTTAATGCCATGTCGTTCTGGATAATCCTTAGAGAGTTCAATGCATTCAATGCACCGATGTTAGAGTTAATCCTACTCAGATCTGCTTGTGCCATAATTCCTTACCTCCTTCATGGAGTTTTTAGGTAATGGGCATCATGCCCATTCCATTATTTTATTCGGTATTGCCTCTTGAAATTTTAGCCTAATAGTCATTAGGGAAGAAAGCCTGAACCCAGGCTTCCCTGAGCTCTTCAAACAGTTTAGTGGCTTCTTCAGTTCGGTTCTCTCCAATGAGTCTGTAGGCATATTCATAAAGGCTCATTAGGTTTCTTGCTACTTCACCACCGTTCTCAAAATCCAAACCATCTATGAGTTCTTTTATCGCTGCCCGGGCTTTAAGCGTGTCGCCCTTTTGTAATGAAGTGATGATAAGATCATACACCATGAGCACAAGCTTCTGCACCGGAGCATTCATGATTTCCTGTTCGATGAAACGCTGGCGGGCTCTTCCATAAGCATTTGCCATCTTTTGTTTTCACACCTCCTGCTAATACATTGTTCGGAAAACTACGGGGATTATTAAATGCCCAAAGCCTTCTCTAAGTCGGCTACACGGCTATCATTCGGGAATCTCTCACGCCAGAGATAGAGGTACTTTCTTCCCGTACTCCACAGACGCTGTTCGTAGCAAGCCAGCACCAACATGTAGTAAGAGTCAGCATCAAAGGGGTATTCGTTAATGTTCTCTTCAAGTAAGGACATGGCTAAATCCCAGTTGCCCACATTTCCTAAGTAATGCGCGCAAGCTATTCTGACCCTGTGGCCATAAGGATTTATTTCCTGAAGCCTTTCCATTATTTGCCGCCCTTCACTTCTCAAAGAAGGATATTTTCCACAAAACATGAGCCAAGAGGTATAAATATCGTCAATGTTAGAGGCATATCGGTCTAAGTACGGTTTCAGGCCTTTAAACGTATTGTGGTAGCCTAAAGCCATTTCATCACTAAGTTTGGCTTCGTTCAAGAGCGCCATTTGTAGTAGTGCCCATTCGGAAAGATAATCCACACACCAAGGGAAAACGGTGTAAGCAGCGTTAAAAAGCTGTGCTGCAATGTCTCGTTGTCCAGCGAGGCGTGCGCTGCGTGCATTTCCAGCGGTAACCTCAGGCATGTGGTTTAAGGAGGTAAGAATAAAAGCAAAAACTACCATCCCCCAAAGGGGATAAAGCCAATACATACCTAATACGGTACTAAAAGAAGCCAATGAACCTAACATCCAAAAATAAAGCCAATTCGCCGGATTATAAATACCAAAAAAGCCATCCCCGATCACAGCGAAAACAGCCCCTTTCAGACTTAGAGAACCTTTCATGAACATGTCCAACAAAACAACAACAAACAGTAAAAATGCCGCAATGCTTCCCTCCGCCCATTCTTCCAAGAAAACGTTATGGACTTTGTCATAATGAACCGTTGGTTCAGCAAGATAAGATTCCTTAGATCTGTAAGGCATAAATGCCCTTCTGAAATTATCGTAACCGCTACCTGTGGGCTGTCTCATGCAGAACGAAAGCGTATCCCTCCAAAGGAAAAATCGCGGTTCTTTCCCGATTCCCCTCCTAAAAGTCCCCACGATCCTATTCCACAACTGCCTCAAGTAGTTCCTAGCAACGAACGCAACTGCCAAAACGGAGAATATACCAATTAACAACCACCATGGACTATAGAGGAATCCCATGTACAGAATGAAAGGAGTGCATAAAAGCGCTCCGAATAACGCACCTCTGCCGGCAGAAGCAAAAAAACCGTAGGCGTATAGTGGAAGAATGAGTAAGTACCAATAACGACCGGTGCTGACCCCTAAAAATGCCAATTCAGAAACAATGGGTAAAGCCGCTACAAGCAAGCTGCTAGTGGGCATTGGATTGCCCATGCTACCAAATTCTCTTCCAAAGATTGCCTTACCAGAAGGATAGATCCAATCCTTCTTAGCAAGTATGACACTTAGTGACAAAACAAGAGCAGGAACAGCAAGAACCCATAGTTTTATCTCATAAGGTAATGAATAAGTCAAATTCCAAATAGATAATCCCATAAACAGCGCCGAAAGCCTTATCCAAGCACCGGTAGACCTTTCCGAGCTTCCGATGGCGGTAACCATGCCCTTAAACAAAGGATGAACAGCCAGTAAAAAAGCATATAGTAATACGGGCCAAGAAGCAACAAAGTTCGACTGAGTTCTAAACAAGATCACACCACCGCAAACAGCCATGGCACTCAAGAAATGTGCCTTAGGATAGGTAAAAGAACTCCATGTACGCTTAGAGAAAGCTAAGACTACCACGGAGGGGGCCACAAAAGCATAAAACACAGCACACCATCCTAAAAAGGCTTTGGGAACAGTGGCAGATAACACAATAGGTAAAATGAGCAGCGCTTCCTTGATCGCGAAGAAACCAAAGTCTCTAGGTTCCCTGATCTTCACCTTTTAGGATCTCCTTGAGTTTTTCTTCACGGAAGGCTGAAGAAGCATTGGCTGTGGCTTCGAAAATTTCCAGTCTGATAATGGGAATTTCCTTTGGAGCATCGATACCCAGTTTCACTTCATTGCCACTAATACCCAGAACGTACACAGTTATGTCCTTGGAAATTTTAATTCCCTCGCCAGTTTTTCGCTTCAGAATGTACATTACTGCCTTTATAAGTAATCTACCAAGGACATTGGCGTAATGGATGCTATGACCCTAAGTAGTGACTGATAGCTTGTATGGAACTTGGTGTATTCTACGTATGTTCGAGCCAAGTCTGCATCTTCGTAGGAACTCCTCAATGCCTCCACGTTTGTGCTTACACTTTTGTAGAAATCGTCCAGAGAGTTGAGCCGTTGTACACGAGCTCCTATGCTGGCAATGGCGTCCGTGAGCCCATCGAGGATTTCGTCAGTGTAATCCAAAGCAGTCCGACCACTGCTGTCAGCGGCAGCCAAACTCCCACCACTTCTCAAAGTCTCTGAAAAGTTATAGAGTTTATCGAACATATCAACCCTATGATAATTTATTCCGTCTACATTGACCACGCCGGAGAACTTAAAGTAATCCTCAACCGCCAGTACTTGGGGGATAATGCTGTTGCTTCCTATTTCAACTGAGACACTACGCCGAGAAGGATCATTCATCTCATCAAACGTCTTTGGCTCAAATACTACCATCCATTTACTACCTGAATCCTCCTGAACCATGTCCTCGGCTTGGCTAATGGTGTCAACAAAAGTGAAGTTTCCACCTGAATCTTGTACTAAAACTTTAAAGGGTTTCCACGCAGGGTCTTCTGGCTTCGTTACCTGAGCATTTGCCAAAACAAACCTGCCAGCGTACTTTGCATTTAAACTGCTAAGCATCTCATCAGCCTGTTGAACTAATTGCCTGCTTACCGCTATTTTTTCCTCGGGACCGAGAGCGTCACTACCTCCGCCCCTAATTACGAGATCACGTACGTTGAGCATGAGATCCTTTATGTGAGTGAGGTTTTGCTCCGTGTAGGAATAACGGTTCTCTACTTCCTTTATGTTGTTCTGCCATCTTTCTACCTGTGTCGAGTAGGCTTTCCAGTTCATTACCAGTGCGCTGTCCAAAGGTGCATCCGAAGGCCTTTGAATCTGCTTTAATGTGGACAATTGGTCCTGCAATTGGGTAAGTCTACCAAGAACCGTCTGAAGTGTCTGAACGCTCCGTTCGTACTGATAAGCAGTAGTTATTCTCATTTCATATCACCTACCGCGCCCCCATGTTTATGATGAGATCCAACATACCATCCACCACAGAAACAATCCGTGCTGCCATGGCATATCCCTTCTGAAATCGAATCAGATTAACTGCCTCTTCATCAAGGTTCACCCCTGATTCAGATGTTCTCAGTAGCATTAGCTCGTTCTTTACGTTATTAGTCCCTTCCATGAAAGCCCGATTACGTGAAATATCTGAAGACCACTCAGCAATTAATGTCCGCCAACACTGAGAAACACTCTGACCCTTAAGAAATCCAGGAAGAGTGGGATTCCACTGTGTTGAATTGAGGACCTCAGGAACCGTCTCCAAGGCATTATTCTGCTCTTGAGCAATGAGCAAAGCAAGAGAACCGTCACCAGGCAAGCCCGTAATACCCAAAGGTAGTTTGGTTGGGTCACTAACCACTGCCGGGTCCAATGTCACAGCAGGTATAATGTTATGGCTTGGAACAAGGCTGTTCCAAGCGAAAAAGTCTGAGCTGTAAGGGTTGCCTTCAATATCTTTACCTTCTTTGAGCATCAAATTAACCTTGCTAAAAAAGTAATAAGCCATTTCGTTTATCTTAGCAAGCAATCCCCGTCCAGGCTCATCCCCGTATGCAATGACATCGTCTCGCATTTCCACCAGACCCTTTAGTTTGCCACTAGTTAAATGCCTTTCATCCAGGGGAACAATGGAATTCCCCATGGTTATCCATAGCGTAGCAACGTGCCCGTTGTACACATCTTCGGCTCCTAAAGTCACATTCCCGTTCCACTTTCCATCCACAATAAGACCTGGTAGCACATTGTACGTGGATAACCCTTCTGTGTATTCGTAGTTACCTCCAGTGTTTGTAATGCGATCATTGTCAATAGCTTTGATTTCATTCACTTTCCTGTCATCCACAAATGACAGGCCACCGATAAACACGGACACTGAACCAGTAGGCAAAACCACCTTCTGAATATTTACATACTGTGAAAGCTCATCCAGTAGGCTATCTCGCTGATCCAGCAGATCGTTGGGCTGCTGACCTTCGCTAACAGACAGAGAGATCTGCTCGTTTAGCTTGGCTACTTCTTTTCCGATGTCGTTAATCCGTGCAACAGAGTTTACCAATTGGAAATCCACATCGGAACGAGTGGACACCAACTGGTTCTGAACATATTTGAAAGCGTCGATCAAGTTCTGACTCTGTCCCACAATAATGCGTCTTACAGTGGGATCTTCAGGGCTCACACTTCCTTCATGCCATGCATCGAAAAAACTGATCAAGGCTTTTTGAAGGCCCGAATCCTTGATCTCGTTGATGGAGCTTTCCAAAATGCCATAAATTTGATCTTTTGCACTGTAATAAGAACCTTCCGAGGTTACGTTGCGGTAGTTCATATCCACGAAGTCATTCCGAAGCCGCCGAATGTTGCTTATTTGAACGCCCGTACCCACCTGACCAGGGTTTATAGAACCAAGCCAGGACACTATGCCATAGGGTTGGGTGGGGCGAAAAACTGCTTCTTGCCGACTGTAACCAGGCGTGTTTACATTTGCGATATTATGGGAAGTAACATCCAAAGCAAGCATTTGAGCTTGAAGGCTCCGTTTGGCAATCTCTAAAGACCAAATCATTTTTTATTCACCTTACCTGATGGTCCATAAACCTTAACGGAAGGCGAAATTAGCGATTCATAGAATCCCAACACTTCACGCCCCAATCCTATTAAGTTCTCAAGATCATGAACAAAACCAACAATTTCATCGAGAAGGTCCTTTGGTAATTGCTGCCCTTCATAGGATTTTATCTGATCAGCCAGAGCTTTTACTGTTTCTTCTAGCTCTGCAGAAATACTCTCCACGTCTTCGGAGCGAAGTGCTCCATAAGACGCTGAAAGCTTCTCAGCGAGAAGACGCGCTCTCTTTACAAGTTCCAATTCATTAGACTTCTGCATCTTCCTTTGTTTTTTCCACCAAAGAGCGTGCTATTTTTTCAGCGTCAACGCTGCCACTTCTCGAACGCTCGCGCACTTCATCAACATAAATTGTTCTATTCTCTTTGAATCGCTGTAAAACTCTTGCCAAGACAATATCAGATACCCTTTTATCTGTTTTTTCTACGCTCTGCGTATCACCTAACTTGAAACGTTCAGAGACACGTTTTACGAGTTCTACATGTTTTGGATCTATTGATCCGCTCCCATCTACTCTCATGGCTCATATCACCCAGTAAGTTATTCGGACAAATCTCCTTGTTGTTTAGTATTTCGATGCATGTAAAGCTAACATGACCTGCTCCTCCGCCTTTTCTAAAAGGGCAAACCATTGGTCTTCGTCAGTCACATACAAACGAAGTATGTCTTCATCGATTGTGGTAGCCATGGTAGCAGCCCCCATGGTTCCATGACCCAGTATTAAAGCCATGGCATTGGCCAAGTGCGTAACATGGCTACTCTGGGAACCAAGTCTTGGTGCGTGATGATACTTTACACCCTCGACAATTACTACAGGCAGCTGCCATTTATCGCATATGATACCCCCCACCTCAGCATGATCATAGCCCAGAACTTCACTCTCTGCTTCAGCGAAAGTTTTCCCCTGTTCTACTAAAGCAATAACTTTGCTGAACTCCACAGGGAGGTAAATGTTCAAGACAAGCTTTCCCACGTCATGTAGGAGACCAGATACGTAAAAACTTTCAGGATCCCTTAGCTTGAAGGTCTTAGCCAAGTACTTGCCTATTACTGCAGTTGCCAGCGAGTGTTCCCATAACATGCCACTTTCCAACTTATACCCCACTAAAGGTTTATTGTAAAGGACTTCCATAACAGAAGACCATACAATACTTCTAACAGTCTTAAAACCCAATAAAGCCACTGCTTCCACGGGTAAAGTTACTCTTCGAGGGACACCGTAGTAAGCAGAATTGGCAAGTTTGAGCACGTTAGCAGTTAGTCCTTGGTCTTGAGAAAGAATGTCCGCCACGTCTTTTACGCTGGTATCAGGCATATCTAAAAGTTTGATCACCTCCATAGCCACAGATGGTACAGGTAAAACTTTGTCAACTTGGTCAATGAGCTGATCCAATGAAGGTATGGCCATTTACTTAGGCTCCCTTTATGTTCATACTTGCTTCTACCAGCTCATCAGCATTGCGAAATGCTTTCGCCGAGAACTGATAAGCCCTTTGGGCAGCAATGAGTTTCACCATTTCAGTGGCAAGATCTACATTGGACGTTTCCAAAACACCGCTTACAAAACCTGCTTCTTCCAAATTCATAATACGCTCTTGTCCTGTGGAAATGAATCCTACACTGTCTCTATCATACTGAGAAGTATCAGCTTCCACAAACAAAAGATTACCTGAATAGATGTCTGATGCTTTTGCAACTGCGCCATCCCGATTCATCACATGAAGCCCTTCTAAAGTGACATTGCCATCTTGATCCAGCTCGAAATTTCCCTTTCTGGTAAGCCACTGGTTTACGCCGTCGCTAATTACAAAATAGGCACGAGGATTTGTTAAAGCATATCCTGAAGTACTGTTTAAAGCACCGGCGTCGGTACGATTTATTGTGAAAAAATAGGCATTGTCAAGGATACTCGCCCTACCGTCAGCCACAGGAAACTCATGGCTGTTGCCAGAAAACTCAACAGGTTCTAGAGCTTTAAAAGCTTCAGTATTAACATTGGATATATTAAATGCTGCCACATTGATATAATCCACTGACAAGCGCATACCCGCTCTTGCTATGCCGTACAGCTCCACCACTTTCGCACCTCCTCCGCATACTTCAGATCATAATGTTGATAATCTTTGCCAAAGCAGCATCTTCTGCTTGAACCACTTTCACATTGGATTGGTAGTGCCTTAATATAGTCATAAGCGTAGTTACCTGACTGATTTCATCTACACCACTCGCCTCTAAATACCTTTGGTAGACGTGGAAAGTTGACTGAACCTGTTCTCCTATAAAGTACTTGTCGTTTACAACCTGCTGAACATTTACACCGGAAACAAGAAAAGTGTCAACCACTTTACCGTCTAACAGAATGTTACCCTGTTCGTCTACTTCGTAACTTTCATTCCACAGGATAGGCCCATTATTTCCCAGCACTCGGTACCCTTCTGGGGTTATCAAATAACCTTGTTCATCCACGAGCATGCGTAAACTGCTGGCCCAAAGGCGCTGACCGTTAGCATCAACTGCCACAAAACCACCAGAGACTGCCAGATCCAGAACACGATCTGTCTGTTCTAAAGGCCCTTGCTCCAGGGACACGTAAGGATAGCTAACAAGACCTCCAAAACTTATATTTCCAAGACCAGTGATATGACGCTGCTCTGTCAACGTGAAGGCGAAGTTCTTCTGTTTATAACCAGGAGTCTGAATGTGGAGCAGATTGTCTTCAACCACGTCCTGAGCCCTGAGAAGCATGAGATTGCTAGATACGGCGTTGTAAATACCTCTAAGCATTAGCTATCACCCTTATTGAATTTTATACCAATATCTTTTCGTAGAATCTCTAAAGCTTCGTTCACAAGCTGAGAAACCCTCCCTGGACTAACATCTAATATTTCTGCAACTTCTTTAACCGAAAGGTTGTCCACGTATCTAAACTGCAACACTTGTTTATGCCTTAGATCCAAACGATTCAAAGCCTCTTCTAGTTCCAAGATAATTCCTTGCTCCCCTACTTCTTCAATTCCCTGCTCAATAAGAGCTTCCAGTGAAAGCTCTTCCTTGTTCACAGTAAGTTGGCCTTGTTTGTATTTTGCCACATCGCTTCTGGTAAAAGTCCCAGTGGTGCGCAAATAATCCACCATTTTGTTCCTAATCACCTTTGAGGCAAAAGCCTCAAAAGGTACATTGCTGTCCATGTTATACAAGTCAATACACTCATTTGCGGCTATGAGCCCAACTGCTAAAAGGTCATCCCATTCCAACGAAATGTTGTAGTAAGTAAGCTGAGATGCCTGCTTTTCTATGACCCTTTGCAAGCTGATAAGCACTTGTTCGCGGGCCTTCTCATCGCCCTTTTTAGCTGCTATAAGCCATCCCTTTTCCACCATCATTCCTAAATTTGGTGTAAACCACCACGAGTAGTCTTCACACTGAATGTACCAGCAGCTAAATCAAGAATGAATGTGCGTCCTTCATTGCCACCAATATCTTCACCTTGTAAACGCAGGTTCAAAGCGCTTAGTTGCTCTCTTACGGCTTCAACATTTCTTTTACCTATATCCCCAAAATTACCCACATTGACATTCATTAGAGATGCTCCTCCAGCAATTTTTACAATAATCCTGTCTCTTCTCGCTCCTTTTTCTTCCATCAGTCTTAATAGTTCAGGAATACCCGTATCGGCGAATTTACCAGGCAACTCTGTTTTTTGACCTCGGGAATCAGGCAGCAAAACATGAACCATGCCACCCACCTTAGCTACTGGGTCGAACATTGCCACAGCAACACAGCTACCCAACCCAATAGCCCCAATCTTCCCAGGCTTATCAAGAACCGCTATTTCTCCAATGCCAACATTAAGCATATCGTTCATAATCCGAGCTTTTCTATGATCCTCTTAAAACTTTCTGGTGTGGGTATATCAACGATCCAGCCCCTAATGTTTACGTCTTCAATGGCAATAGTTGTTTTCGCTATTATGAGATAATCAGCATGCTGTCCTACCTCGGCAAGTAGCACGTTAAGCACTGCACCTAACATATCCACTGCAACTCCTGGAGGCTCTGCCAAAATAGTGTTCCCAAAAAAGGTCGCAAGAGCACTAACAAAAGAGCCCACGAGAATGTTACCAATTTCCTGCAACATGGACAAAGCCATAGGGTCAGAGAGATCCATATCAGCGCCCATGAGTGCCTGAAGCAAACCATGAGTGGAGCTCGAATCAAAGATTACCATGGCTCCACCATCAAGCTCTCCACGGTAACCTACGTAAACAGCTGACACCTCTTCTCCAGGATCTCCAAGAATGGTAGCCACCTTGCCTAAACTTTCGAGGTACACTTCTGGAACTGTTATCCCTACAAACTTTCCAATCATGGATGATAAAGCTGTGACCGCATGACCTGTACCAATATTAGCCAACTCTTTTAGAGCATCAAGTATTACAGGATTTGATAGATCGTCTTTTGACATCATTTGTGCCCCTCCAGTAACATAGATGTGTTTACAACCAAACTTATAGTTCCGTCGCCCAACAATGTAGCCCCATCAACGTACCGTGGTACAAACCTTGACTTCAAGGGTTTTATAACTATTTCCTGTTTACCAACCGTCTCGGCCACCAACAACGCCGCCTTCTTCTGGCCATTTCTTATAACTACTATGTGATTATTCTGTTCATTTTCAGGTAGATTTAACAAGTTTGCCACAGAATACACAGGCAAAAGTTCCCCTCTAAGCAGAAGCACCTTACCCTGAGGCGTTTCTTTAACAGCTTCAACATCGTTACTTATTTCCTCTACCACGGAAAGAGGTAAAGCAAGAATGAGCCCGTGCACTTTTACCAACAGGGCACTTATGATAGCCATGGTTAGAGGAAGACGCATAATCACAGTAGTTCCTTTCCCAAGAACTGATCGCACCTGCACAGACCCTCCTAGCTCTTCCACAGTGTTCTTTAGAACGTCCATGCCAACGCCCCGTCCTGATACTTCTGAGACAGTGTCCGACGTAGAAAAACCAGGCAAAAACAGAAAACTAAATACTTCTTCTTGAGAAAGGAGAGGCGCCTGATCTGCCGTAACCAAACCGCGCTCCACAGCTTTTGCCAATACTTTCCCAGAATCAATTCCAGCCCCGTCATCTTCCACAACTATGTATACGTTATTACCTTCATGATAAGCTCTTAATCTGACAGTACCTGTGGGATCTTTTCCAGCCCTTATCCTTTCTTCTGGTCTTTCAATGCCGTGATCTACCGCATTCCTAAGTATATGAACCAAAGGGTCTCCCAATCTGTCAATTATGGTTCTGTCTATTTCCGTGTCTCCACCTTCCATAATAAATCGAACTTGTTTTCCTAAGTCTCTCGACAGATCGCGCATCATTCTTGGGAAACGTTCAAATACAAAAGACAAAGGAGTCATACGAAGCGCAGTAATCTCTCCCTGCGCCAAGTTAATGGAACGGCTCAAACGTTCATATAGTGACCACAAAACGTCTTCGTTTCCAGTCTTTATAGCTAGTTCCAGCTCGGCTTTTTCAAGCACTAACTCAGAAATAGCAGACATAAGGTTGTTAACATGTTCTTCAGGTACTCTGATATAGTTCTTTGTAGTCTTTTTATACTGTTGACCGCTTTCAACAACATCTACATTCGCAACGCTGCCTGACGACATTTCCATACCTGAAGATAAGATTCCCGGCTCTGTTGATTGCACATTTTCTATCACTTTGGACAAACCTGGCTCATTCTCTAGAAGTTGATGTTCTTTGATGTCAATCTCTAACACATCTACGGAAGCGACCTCAGCAATACGTAGAATCTTTGTCTTCAGACTTTCAAGATCTCCGTTGCCAACCACGAGAACACTAAACTGAAGTTCAAACTCTTCTTTCTCGAGGCTCTCAGCGTCAGGCTCAGAGCTTATAGCCTCAAAACCGCAGTCCTCTATGGCTTTGAACACCATAAACGCTCTTACACCTTTCATCAGAACGCCTTGCTCTAGATTAACTTTCAAAACAGCAGCTTTCTGTCCCTGTTCCAGAGCTGCACGTACCACTTCTTCTTCGTAAGCCCCTAAAGAAAAGCTTGATAAGTCTTTATAAATGGATGAATCCTTTTGAGATTCATATTTAGCTTCCGATGTGTTCTCTTGAAACGGTTCAAGCGGCTCGTTAGCCTCAATTCTTTTCATTTGATTCTCCACATAATCCAAAACTCTAAAACCAAGTTCAATAGCTCTTTCATCAACGGGTTCATGCGTGTCGCGGTAGATTTGAAGAGCACTCTCGAGCTGGTGCGTGGCGTCAGCTAAAAACTGGAAGCCCATTGTAGCAGACATGCCTTTTAGAGTGTGAGCAGCTCTAAAAACCTCCGCTAAAGCTTGTTTATTGCCAGGATCTTGCTCCAGTAAAACCAGATTGTTATTCAACAAACTGATGTAATCGTAACTTTCCTGCAGGAAAATAGGAAGGTATTCATTCATATCATCCATGTGCTCATCACCCCATTAAATCTAAAGGATCGATAACCAATATCAGGTCATTGTCCAAGAGTATCACCTTTCTGATACGCCTTCCAGCAGCTAAGTCCTCTGGAGGTTCCGCCAGATTATCCTCGCTCACTCTTTTAATACCATTTACTTTGTCCACCACAACAACAATATCTTCGGTGCCAGTATTAACCCATATGTGCCTCGTCAATTCCCCATTTACCTCGCCATTTTCACCATCTTCACCAAGCAGTGGCTTAATGTCCAACACGGGCAGGATGTTTCCTCTTATGTTAGTAAGACCCAAAACGTTTGGAGCACTGTTTGGTATCGGGTAGACCGAACTAGGGAGAAGTATTTCTACAATATTTAACAGAGTGATTGCGTATTTTCTTTCGCTAAGAGTAAACACAACATATTCCTCCATCTCTACACCTCCCGAATGAACAACTTCCTCACTCTTCCTTTGAGAAAACCGTAACCCTGCCATAGGACCTTCTCACCGGAGCTTAAAGGCAAGTCTGTAAGAACTATGGCAGGAGGTTCTGGCCAAGATTCAGGCATTAGATAAATTATAGGTTCTTCTGTTCCACTGGACAATAATCTCGTTAATACTTCGTCCCCAACTATTTTATGTCCCTTACTAATCTCCATTAATCTATCGAACCACTCAAACGATGCAACACCTTCAATATCCTCTTTGGTAAGATCTTGCAGATCTTGAAGAATTTCACCCGCAGCCCATAGTCCCAAATTCCTAATAAGTGAATCCATTGTTGTGGTTAAAATACCCTTATTTTGCAAGGTTTTTTGTATATTTGTCCTTACAGCAGTGCGCCAGTTCCTCTCTTCCTCCGACGAAGATTTGTACTTTTCCCTAAGATTTTGCCACAATTCCCTAGAAAGTTGGTCAAACAACACTTTTTTTCTGTTTTTGGGCATCTGAACTACCCGTGACGCCCACTGTAAAGCTTCTCTGTAGTTACCTAACCTTGAATACAGATCCGCTATGAGATAGCCCAAGCCCGCTTCTCCAAGAGTTGGTGGCAGTTGCGCACTGGATTCATAGGCTTTCAAATAATACTGGAGAGCTTTTTCCAGCCATATCTGCTCGTTTTCCTCATCTCTTGCTTCCCTGTACAACCAGGCAATGTTCTGTGCAACGTAACCCAAGCTATACGGATCGGCATTTCTAACTTCATACTGTTCAAAAATAGAAGAAAGCATGTAAAGAGCATCTTCCCAAGTTCTTTCTTCCCCGACGCCTCTTATACCTGATAAACGTTTCTTGGCAAGTAAGGGTAAGAGTTTCTTAACATCTTCAGAAGAAATCTCCTCAAAATGGGATTCCAAAGCTGCATACCCACAGTTTTCACAAATAACACCCACGTAGTAAATAGGGTTCAATCCATTTACCCATGGATGTAAGTCAGAATCCCTTGAAATAACAGTATATGCTCCATGTTTTAATCGAGCAACGTAAACTTCACTCTTACAGACTGGACACGTGAGCTTCTTTGTGTAAACGCCTTCCATGTCATCTATTATATAGGATGATATGTGGTGGAATGAATTATGGTACGTAAGAAGATAAGTCCAGTGTGGTTAATAATCTCTATAGCTTTCGGTCTAGCCATTTCAGTTAAAGACGCCTTGGATACGAGTTTGGTAGCAATTGGTATGGCATTTTCTGTTTTCGGCGCCTATTTCATAGGCAGAGCAGAGGAAAGCTACCTCCTAACAAAGGAAAACAAAAGTATTTATGACTCTTTGAAACATCCCATGTACTTGGGGACATCACTTTTTCTATTGGGGATTGCTGTGGCCATGGAATCTATTGTTTTAGCGATTATTACATTAGTATGGACAATCGGAGCACTGTACTTAGCATGGAAAGAGAATCATTCCTCTTCCAGCTCGTAAAATCCCTTTTTTATAAGTTCCCTCTGCCTACAGAATACTGATCTAAACAGTTTATCTCGAATAGCATCGTTTAAGTTAATAAACTGTAAACCGACAACGATTATTCCAGGTTCGCTACCAGCTTCAACACGCTTTATAACCGCCTGTAGCAAGAAGATATCTGGGTTTGGTTCTGGCACTGAAAAACGGATCAACACGTTCTCGCCAACAGTACAAGCTTCTGTTAATGAAAGCCTGCACCCGCCAGCACTTAGATCCAGTATGAGACCCCGGACGGAATTATGGGCATGTTCTTCCCAGAACTTCTCAACATCAGCAGGAAATGTCTTTACAAATAGGATCTCAGCATCTAGTAACCAAGGAACTCGCACGTACTCTCTTCTATCAGACCTGTAAATACCACTAGCTGGTTTAAGCAAAATCACTGGGGGATCCCCTTTGCCTTGCTCAACGACCTCGCACATTAAACTAAAAACACTATCCCCTTTTATGTACGTGAGCTCCACATTCTCAGCCCAAATCTTGACATAAACCTGCCCACGCATGGGTTGAGAGCAAGCAATTATACCTTCATTAATGTCTTCGATTCGCGTAGAGTAGTATTCAACCCCATTAAGGCCCCCCGGTTCTCTAACCCTGAGAATGCCTCTGTCGCCCACTTTTGGCTCTTTTCGTCTTGTCATAATCATCCAGCTCGAGAAATAAAGACGGTTTAAAACGCGGAGCCCAGGCGGGCTCCGCGCCCTCCCTATCCTCCTATTTATTATTTTAACCCAACACGGACTAAACCTTTGTTTAACATGGTAAAATGAACAAATATAAAGAGGTTCTTAGATACCCAATTAGGGAGGACTGATGCATAAAATGGACGTTCCATTGCCGAAAGCTCGTGTTAGCGAAGTATTGGGACTTTTGGAGATTCTTGATGATGAAGGCGGTCACGTGGATTTATACAGGTTGGGAAGAACATTGGGGCACGATATTGACGAGCTCATATCCACCATTGAGACTGCTCAGCTCTTCGGGTTGGTGGATGTGGACAACGGAGACGTGGTATTCACAGAGGTAGGGAAGCAGTTCACAGACCAAGACATGGAGGAGCGTAAACGCTATATCTCCGAGTCGCTGAGCAAACTGCCTTACATGGTGGAATTGCTCACAGCGTTAGCCGAATCAGAAGAACACAGTGTCGACATGGAATTCTTAGAGAGAATAATTGATGGTGAATACAGCGAAAGAGAAATTAAGTATTTTGTGAGAAATATCTTGGACTGGGCAAGGTTCGCTGAACTTATTTGGGTAGATTCTGATGAGCAAACCATTCACCTGGAGACCGAGGAAGAAGAGGAACAAGAAGAAAACGAGAACAATTCTCAGCAGGATTATCAACAAGAACAGTAAATTAGATAACACTTAGAACGACATTTTGGTTAGGAGGTACAGAGAAGTGTGCAACTGATATCAGCTGCTTTGTGGTCCACATACCGTATTTTTGTCGCATACATTCTATCTTTGGCTTTTGGAATATTCTATGGTGTTTCTGCCAGCTCAGGTCCCAGAAGAGAAAAGATTATGATAGCCATTCTAGACATTCTTCAGTCTGTGCCCATATTAGGCTTCTTCCCAGTTGCCATAGCATTCTTTGCAGCTATTTTCCGAGGTCAGCGCATCGGGCTGGAGCTGGCAGCCATATTTCTCATTTTTACCTCCCAAGCATGGAACATCGCCTTTGGGGTATATGAAACAGTTAAAACATTACCCAGAGAATTAGTGGAAGTAAGCAAGGCTTTTAACTTCAGTCAAACTTTTACCATTCAACGCATTTATTTGCCAGCCATGGTCCCCACCATCGTGTTTAATAGTGGCGTTAGTATGGCCAATGGCTGGTATTTTCTGATGGCAAGTGAAATCATTACCTTAGGCAGTCAAGAAGTAAAGCTACCAGGCTTGGGCTCAAGCATGATGAACTACTTAGCTCAAGGAAACATTTTGGGTGTCGTAATGTGCATTGGAACTATTGTTTTAATAAACGCTTTGCTTCAAATGCTCATATTCAGACCCTTAGTTAAATGGTCTGAGCTGTTCCAGTATAACGCTGTGGGCACCGCCCCCGAGTGGCCCGCAGTGGCGGACGTACTTTTCGACTTTGGAAAGGCTTTAAAGGTAGATACATTCTTGGTAAAACTTGTGAGCATAGGCACCAAAAAACTGAGCCAAGCAGCAAAGTATGCTTTTTACGTCGTGGGAGCTGCACTGGTGGGAGGCCTGGGCTATCTTATTTACTGGCTGTTCTCACCTCCTTATCCAAGTAACATCCTTTCACAGATTCCAGCCGCACTCACAGTAACCACTATGCGAGTGGTAGCTGCAGTGGTAGTTTCTGTATTATTGGCTTTGCCGTTCGTTATAAGAAGTGTGAAAAACGTTGAAGCAGCACAGAACATATACTCACTGGCTTCCATACTGGGAAGCATTCCTGCAGTTGTTTTCTACCCTCCCATTGTGGCTTTGGGAGGACGAGCATACATGGAACCCTTGTCCATATTACTCTTACTTACAGGTTCATTCTGGTATGCATTGTTTAATATGAGCAAAGGAGCAATGCTTTTACCAGGTGTACTCACAGAAATGGCGCAGGTGTTCAACATCAAAGGATGGCTTTACTACAAGAACATTCTCATACCGGCAATCTTACCGCCCCTAATAACTGGAGCCCTGACCGCATGGGGAGGAGCATGGAACGCTTCCATTGTTGCTGAACACGTCCAGTTTGGCGATAAGGTGTACTCCATACCCGGCATTGGCGCGTTGCTGGTGCAGTCTACTGCTGACACAAAAGCACTGCTCCTCATTGTGTTATGCATGACGGCACTGATTGTGCTGGTTAATATGCTTTTCTGGAGACCGTGGTACAGCAAAGCAGCAGAAAAGTACAATATAACGGAGTGATGACAGCTGTGACATTATTAGAACTCAAAAACTTAAACCTAACCTTTAAGGAAAAAGGCAAGGAGCTTTCGGTCTTAGAAGATATCAGTTTTACATTGGATGAAGGAGAGTTCCTTTGTTTGGTTGGCCCTTCAGGCTCTGGAAAATCTACCATTCTGCGCATCATAAGCGGTATATTGAACCAGTACACGGGTGAGGTCCTCTATAAGGGACAGCCGAACCCGCAACCCAACCCAAATGTGAGCATGGTTTTTCAGAGTTTCGCACTCATTCCTTGGCTCACTGTTCAGGAAAACATAGAACTTGTTTTAGAAGCCAGAGGCATGACCCCACGTCAAAGGGTAAGAACGGCTCTAAAGTACATTGATATGGTAGGGCTGGACTCTTTTGAAGATGCTTACCCCCGTGAGCTTTCTGGTGGTATGAAACAACGCGTGGGCATAGCCAGAGCTTTGGCCGTAGAACCAGAAATACTTCTCATGGATGAGCCTTTTTCTTCACTGGATGTACTTACAGCAGCTGACCTCAGAGAACAAGTGGTCAATTTGTGGTTGGAAAAACGTTTACCACTAAAATCGGTGCTCATGGTAACACATAACATGGAAGAAGCAGTTTTTCTGGCTGACCGCATATTGGTACTTAGCGCAAGACCCGGCCACATCATAGGTGAAATAAGTGTGGATTTACCAAGGCCGCGTGACTCACGCGATAAGGCTTTCGAAGAAATACTGGACAAAGTTTATTCAATGATTTTGTCCAGCAGGCTTAAAAGCTGAAAACTTACATTCACTGGTACTATCACCTGCTGGTTCAAGTGAAAAACTGGAAACTCTGATTTCATCATGGTCTTTGAAGAAAACGGCATAAGAACTAAGGGTGGAAGTACACATAAGAGTGCCGTCAACTAAGTGGATTTCGTACTCTGCGACCACGTTTCCTTTTACCTCCAGTACCATGTTGTAACTCTTGAAACTGGTGCCAGTGTAGTCAACGTTCTTGAAAACCAGTGAATCATAACCCACAGTGTGGTCCTTAGTGAAAGACGAAACCCGCTGAAGCTGCTGCACCATAGTAGCCTCAACTTGACTTTGATATGCTTCAAAAGCCTTTACCCTCTCCAGTTTGGTAAAAGGGCCCAGGGTTGAATAACCAAATAAAGATCCCAAAGCAAAAACAACGGCCAAGATAAAAGCCTTAACCTGACTAACCATAACAGTATTGTATAATAGCCACTGTGAACCTGAATAGATGGATCTACCTAGCGCTAATTTCTATGAGCCCCGTCGTGGAATGCAGAGGTAGCATTCCCTATGGTTTGCTCCAGAACATGCCACTGCCGGGCGTTTTCTTGGTTGCTTTTCTTAGTAATACACTCATGGGCATATTGGTTTATGAAGGCTTAAAAGTGCTCAAATCGTGGCTACTGAGATACCCGAAGTTGAAAAGCTACTATGAGAACTATGTGGAAAGCGCCCTAAAAAGGTTTAAACGTTATGAAACAGGTCTGGCAGTTTCTTTAGCCATTTTTGTAGGTATTCCATTGCCCGGTACGGGAGCATTCACGGGTGCTGTAGTTGCAGAAGCACTGGAAGTAAAAAGACCTCTGGCATGGGCTTCACTGGCTGCTGGCGTACTCATTGCCTGCACAGTGGTCACGCTCATAACTTGGTCTGCCATACAAATTGCGAGGTGAGAACGTGAAAGTCAAATTCGTTGCGAGTCCAATCATGAGTTTAGCGGAAACCATGAAAAGTGAAGCTACTGAGTTCTTTAGAGCTCATGGCATCGACTTGGAAGAATCGCAGAATCCTGAAGCGCTAATTGTCCTGAGTGGTGGGAGTGAAGAAATTGCAAAAGATTACTTGAAACCAGGCATTATGCTTATTCCCTATGGGACAGCTAACGGCTTGGCTGCAAGTTTGGAAATCCAGAGCTACGCTTTGGAACAGGGGCTGAACGTACCATTAGTTAGTGAGCTTACCGACAATTACATCAAATGGTTGACTATTTTTGAAAATCTGAAACGACAAAAAGCTGGGCTCATTGGCAAACCCAGTTCCTGGCTTATAAAGAGTGGCGATTACACCATTCTTAACCAATTACAAATTCCTTACGTGGAAATACCATTGGAAGAGCTAAACGGTTTACTGCAAGAAGAGCAAGTATTAGCCGATGACATATGGAACAAAGCTTCCTCCTCAAACATAGAAAAGGAGGAAGTAGTTAAAGGAACAAAGGTATACACCGCATTGCAGAAAGTAATTGAGAAATATGAGCTTACCGCTTTTGCACTACGATGCTTCGACATGGCAGTACAGCTCAAAATAACAGGTTGCTTGTCTCTTTCGTTGTTCAATACGAAGAAAATACCGGCTGCTTGCGAAGGAGATGTGGAAAGCTTAGTAACTATGATGGTTGCAAATGAGCTTATGGGTACGCCCGGTTTCATGATAAATCTGGCTCGAAAGAACCATCCTGAGTACACCTTTGCCCACTGCACCATCGCGCTGGATTTAGTCGATAACTACTCCCTGACTACTCATTTTGAAACGGGCTACAACGTTGGCATCAACGGACAACTACCTGAAGGCGTCTACACCGCATTTAGAATGGGAAAAGACAAAAAGTACAAGTACTTTGTGGGTGAAACAGTGGAAAAACCGCATGTGGAAAACATGTGTCGAACTCAGATCACACTTCACTTAAAAGAAAACCCGTTCAGGCGAAGCATTGGCAACCACATGGTGCTTGTGCCAGGCGATTGGAGCAAAGAACTGGCACTGCTGGAGGAATTTGGTTGGCAGCTGATATAATGTAAAGTAAAGGTTAATAACTTAACCTCTACTTAATAGGAGGCAGCGCCATGTGGGAAAAGTTCTTTACTGATTTTTCGTTTATGGAAAACCCTGAACCAACTGATCTTCGACAGATGGCCAAGAAGGATGAAGTTCCTAACCGTTATGGCATTCCCGTTTATCACTCGAAGATCAAATCCAGGAGTGCAAAGTTCACCGAATACCACTACGAAATCACTCCTGACTTAGAAGCACTGTTCAAAGAAGTATTCCAACATTATGAATCCAGAAAATGGATAAAGGTGGAAAGAAACATTGGACAATCTCAAGAAAACCTTTTCAGACAAGTTTACATCGTGCCAGAGGAATACGCCCGTTTGGCTTTCATGATGACCCATAACAACTTTGACCCAGTGGGACAAAGAGAGCCTGACATTTACATTGCTGCGTTTCCTGACTGGCATGACAGACGCATATTGGTATTCCCGAACCTGCACTTCACCATGATCCTTGGCTCGGACTACTACGGGGAATCTAAGATGGCTGGCTTGAGAATGGCAATGCACATCATGCGAGAAGAACGTGGGGGCATTGGTCTCCATGCTGGCAGCAAAATATACCGCATAAAGGATGCCCATGGGCAGCTCACCGAAAGAGGTGCTTTGATTTTCGGGTTGTCTGGTACGGGCAAAACCACCATAAGCGTAAACAGTCATAATCTGATGCCGCCAGAGGGTGTGGAAATACTACAAGATGACATCAACATGCTAACCACAAAAGGAAATTCCTACGGAACTGAAAAGAACTTCTACGTGAAAACGGACTCAGTAAGTTCTACCCCAGAACTACAGGATGCATGTTTAGATGAAGATGCCATACTTGAAAACGTCTTTGTCTCACCGGAAGGCGAAATAGATTTTGATAACATGAGCATAAGTACCAACGGTAGAGCCGTCATAAACCGCAGACGCATCCCCAACACCAGCGATCGCATTGATTTGCCGCAAGTAAACTTCTTCTTGTTTAATACGAGGCGGTATGACATTCCACCCGTTGGTAAGCTCACAGGCCCTGCACAGGCTGCTGCTTTCTTCATGTTGGGTGAAAGCACTATTACCAGCGCTGACGACCCTACCCGTGTGGGAGAGACAACTCGTGTGGTAGGTTTCGACCCCTTTATCATAAACAACCCCGCGAAGAGTGGAAACAGACTTTACGACATACTCAACAGTCATCCCATTGATGTGTACATCGTAAATACAGGGAAAATTGGTGGTTTAGATGGAATTAAGATCACTCCTGAGGTAACGCTAAAGATAGTCGAAAACATTGCCAGAGGCACCATAAAATGGCAGTACAACGAAGACCTGGGATACGAAATTCCCGTCGAAGTCCCTGGTTTGGACCTTTCAGAATTTGACCCATATAAGATTTACGGTAAAGAGGAATACAAGCACATGATGGAAGCATTACGTAACGATCGTAGAGAACATCTAGAAAAGTTCCCAGATCTTTATGACCCAATAAGAGAATCTATTTAGAGTTAGTAATCAGGGCTGTTAAAAACTCTTTTAGCAGCCTAAATGCAGAAACGCCACGACCTTTTGGCCTCTGCCGAGAAGCTTTTCATAGGTCTCAAGGGCCTGTGGCGTTTTCTGCTCCACACAAGCTATGCCTCTCTCGTGAAGGTGCTTAACCACAGCAGGAGAAACTACCATGCGACCAGTAAAACCCGTTCCAAAAATCACATAACAAACATCGGAAGGAATAAGTTCATGCACATCCTCGAGTTCCACTTGATGTGATTCCATCCTATGCCAAGGTTGTGGCTCTTCATAGCCAAGAAACACATCATCCCTGTAAGATTTCCCTTGGACAACAATTTCCCCAAAAGCCAAACCTTCAATAACCAACTCCTCACCCCCTTTGTAAAATAATTATAACCCTAATCTAAAATTAACTTAACAATATCCACCACACTTTCATCTTTACCAGTTGACCTAAGCAGTTTAAGGCCGGGGGGCAATGGCTCTCGCGAAGAATGTTGAACAATGATGATGCCAGGGAATTCCATGGCAGCGAGTGCACTAAACGTTTTGTCCACAAGTCCTTTGTGATTTGGAGGCCCCAGGAATAAATAGTCGGCTTCCACAGGACGCCTTAGAAATTGAAACACATCGGCGCAGATTACCTTCAAGTTCAGGTTCCACTTTTGAGCCTGCACTCGCATGAACTGACACAGTCGTCTATTGTTTTCAACAGCAACAGCTTCCATTGCTCCTCTGGACAAGAACTCAAAGGCGACTATGCCCGACCCTGCAAACAGATCCACCACTCGTGTACCTGTCACGTCACCCAGCATGGAAAAGAGGGCAAGCCTTTCCCTTTGTGGCAAAGGCCTTAAGCCAGGCACATCAGGCGGATTCATTGACAAATTTTTAAGTGACCCGCCTGTAATTCTCAGCAAGAGCAATCACCTCATCAGTTACATTAGGACTGGGCACAGTAAGTCTGCCCCACTTTTCAAACAGTTTTACCTGAAAGCCCTTTGACACCAAAAAATCGGCAAAATCTTTCTCCACCAGGATGAAGTTACCGGCGCTGCCTCGTGCACGAATGTGGAGAGCTTTAAGCGAATCCAGTAAGTAATCCATTTGAGCTTTTACCACTTGCACATAATCAGCCACATAACTCCTGTTTTCCAAAGCATTTTTAGCCAGCAGTAAAGAAAGAGTGGGAACCCTATAGACTTCGCAGTACTGTGAGAAGAGTCCCACAGTTTTAGGATGCGCCAACATGTAGGCAATTCGCGCACCCGCCAAACCAAAAGCTTTAGAAAACGTTCGAAAGATGACCAGGTTAGGCCACTTGCCAAGTAAGGAAGCAAAAGTAACACCTGAAAACTCGTAGTATGCTTCATCAACAACCAGCATGTCTGAACTTGAAAGAACTTCCTCTGCCAGGTGCGTGTCCATGAGTATGTTCCCCGTGGGGTTGTTTGGGTTAACTACCACGGCTACTTTCCCCTGAGCCTGTTTGCCAAAGTCTTTAGGTAGCTTAGAAAACCTTAGCTTTGCCTCTGATAAAACCACGCCTTGTCTTAACGCCTCCTGCTGATAAACGTAGTACGCAGGGTCATGAATAAGAAAATGCCTGTCCCAAAGCGCTTTATACATGAGTTCAATAAGACCGTCAATACCTGAGTAGATGAACACAAATGATGGATCCACACCCGTGTAATCCGCAATTTGCAAACGTAACTGAGATCCTATCTCTTCAGGAGGGTAGAATCTAACTAAATCCAAATCCAGACCCTCAAAAATAATTGGAGGCAAGGGAAGTTGCATCTCGTTTAGATGTAACCGTCTGTTTTTTTCCTTTTCCACCATTTGCTCAGGCCACACCCAAAAGAAAGCTGGCGTCACCGAATTCCTTAAGAAGATAACGTCTTAAGAAACTACAGGTGGGCTGTTCCAAATTTGGATCCTCGCTTACTAGGCGCTCAGCATCTTGCCTAGCAGGTTCCAACATTTTCATGTCCTTTAAGAGGTCAGCCACACGCATACCAGAAAACCCGTGCTGACGCTCTCCCATCAGTTCACCAGGTCCCCTTAGAAGCAAATCCTTCTCAGCAAGGGCAAAACCATCACTATACTTGACCATGGACTCCAAGCGTTCAACGGCCTCCTGCGTCTTCGCATCAGCTATTAAGTAACAGTAAGCCTGATAAGAACTTCTTACCACCCTACCCCTAAGTTGGTGCAGTTGTGAGAGCCCAAAACGATCGGCTCCTTCAATAACCATGACAGTGGCATTGGGTACATCCACACCGACTTCTATGACAGTGGTGGAAACAAGCACCTGCAACGAACCTTTCCTAAACTCATCCATGACGTTTTTCTTTTCTTCCTTGTTCATCTTTCCATGCAACAGTCCCACTTTGTAATCTTTGAGAAATGTCTTGCAGAGTTCTTCGTAAAGGCTGGTAGCCGCAGCAGCCTCAATGGATTCTGATTCCTCGATCAGCGGCGCAACCACATAGGCTTGACGACCATTATCCAGCTCACATTTAACAGCTTCGTAAACGGAACTTCGTCTCTTCTCTGAAACCCAAAAGGTTTTCACTGGCTTCCTGTTGGGTGGAAGTTCATCGATGACGGACACATCCAAATCGCCGTAATACGTAAGAACCAAGGTTCTGGGTATGGGAGTAGCACTCATCACAAGTACGTCTGGCTGTTTACCCTTAGCCATGTTGATCAAAGCAGCACGCTGGTACACACCGAAACGATGTTGTTCGTCGATGACGACAAGTCCCAAATCTTTGAAATCAGTATCTTCTTGTATGAGTGCATGGGTTCCCACCACAATGTCCAGTTGTCCTGATTTAATGTAACGCTTCACTTTTGCCTTTTCAGATGCGGGTAACGAACCAACCAACAGTCCAACCCTGAGCCCAAACTGCTCAGCCCACTGGGAAAAGACCATGTAATGCTGAAAAGCGAGTACCTCTGTGGGCACCATGACAGCCGATTGCTTTCCGTTCTTTGCCGCCACAAACATGGCAAACATGGCAACTACGGTCTTTCCAGAACCCACATCACCTTGCAAAAGCCTGTTCATGGGTTCGCTTCTTTCCATGTCACCAAGTATTTCTGAAATCACACGCTTTTGAGCATTAGTCAGAGTGAAAGGCAGTTTCTCCTCCAATTCTTCAATCCACCGGGGTTCCACTTTGAAACTTATGCCCAGTGATTGGCTTATGACCCTCTTCCTTAATGCAAGCAGTACTTGAAGCACAAAGATTTCCCTGTAAGCAATTTCCGAACGCGCCTTTTCAAATTGCGCCTGGTTCTCAGGACGGTGCAATCTTTCTACTGCTTCAGGATAGCTCATGAAACCCTTCTCTTGCCAATAGGGATAGATTTCCGGTACTTTTCGTGCGTACTCATCCAGGGCATTGAAGATTACCCTCCTAAGGGTATTCGTGGTAGTTCCTGCTCCAGCTCTATAGACAGGAACCATGGGTAGTATTTCCTTCCCAGGCTCCAAAACCTCAAAGGAATCCGACCGTAGGTTTGTCAGTTGCAAACGACCATGGTTCGATTCCACTTTACCAGTAACCATGATACGCTGTCCTCGACGGAACTTCTTAGCCAGGAATTCCTGATTAAAGAATACAAGCTCGACTCGCCCCGTATCATCCTGCAGCGTCACCGTGAGCAATCTGTAACCACGGAATGTCTTCTGCAGTTTAACGTCCACCACTGTTCCCAACACAGTGGCTTCAATGCCGGTCCTAAGTTGCTTAATTTTAAGAATCTTGCTTCTGTCTACAAATCGCATGGGCACGTAATGGATAAGGTCCCAAACAGTGCTCACACCCAGTTTTTCCAAAGAAGCTCCCACCTTACTACCGACACCCTTGACCTTGGTCGCAGGTTCTTCCCAAAGCTCAGCGGGTTCATATGGTTGTGCTTCAGCTGATTTGTCCTGTTGCTGCGTTTCAGCAGAATGTTTCTTTATCAGGCCAACCAAGTGCTGGCAAAGTTTCTTACGGTCCGACAGGGGCAGTAGTGGGTAACGGTTAAACTCGGAAATGAGTTCGTCTATTTGGACAAGCTCCAAAGGCGTATTCACAGTCTTCCTAAGCTCACTTAGATACTCCACCACCAAGTAGTGAAACCACTCGCCATCTGTTTGAGTAACAGAAAACTTGCTTTCTACTTCGTGCTTTAGAGCCAAAGAAAGCTTTGTCTGTAACTTGCCCTTCAACTTTTCTCTACCAGCACCCAATAAGGATAGAAAGGCTGATCCATGTCGTACTCTTCAACTTCCATTCCCAACGAAGCGAAAAGTTCCTTTATGGTCTGAGCCTCTTGATCTTTGGCATCCACACCTTTGAAGATACTGGCAATGGTGTAATCAGAACCCTGGGTCAACGTGCGCAGGGTCTCCAATACACAAGTCCAAGCACTGCAGGTAGCTTTTAACTCGTCATTCCAAAGGACGAGCCAGTCTCCCGCTTTAACATCAAACCCATCCACATGCGAGTCTTTTGTGGCTCTGGTAAGCTCAATGAAATTGGTACGTTCAAGAATCTCTTTAAAGAACACATCTAAGGGGGCTTCCACACCGAAATACAGGGAAAGCCCAACTGCAGCCTGCGCCGGGTTTTTTGTCGGAATTACCACAACATCTTTATCGGTTAACTCCTTTACCTGTTCTGCAGACAAGATAATATTGGGGTTGTTAGGCAGAACGTAGACCTTATTACTGTGGACATGTTTCACACCATCAAGTATTTGCCCCACTGATGGATTCATGGTCTGCCCACCCATGACAACAAAATCCACCCTAATGGAACGGAACAGCTCAGCCCACTTTTGTGATGGAGCCACTGCGACAACCGCAAAAGGCTTCTCTTCCATTTGGAATCTGCCTTCAACCTGCGCCGCCATGTTGTCAATCTTCACTTGTATGAGCTCTCCGAATCGCCCCATCTCCTGCAAAACCAGGAAAGGCTCGTTGGTGTGAACATGAAAGTGCCATAAACCACCTTCCTGTCCAAGCACAATAGAATCACCTTGCGAAGACAAAAAGTTTTTAGCATATTCAAAATCCATGTGATCAGACTTCAGATACGCTTCTGTACAGAACTTATAGTCACCATAGCCACTTTCACTGATGAATGTCTCTGAGACCTTTTGAGTTACTCGATGAGGTTTGGGAGTCTCACCGGCAACAGCAGCTCTAAAACCCTCAAAGAATACATAAAGACCGTATCCTCCAGCATCTACCACGTCAGCTTTCCTTAAAACATCTAACAGTTCTGGTGTTTCTAAGACCGTCTGCCAGCCCACCTCAACTATGTCCTGCAAAGCTTCTTCAAAAGAGCTATAAGTTTTTGTCTCAATGCGTTCAGAAATCTTTCTAATGACAGTGAGAATGGTTCCCTCCACAGGCTTTATCACAGCATGGTAGGCAGTTTTCTTACCTTCTGTGATAGCCAGAAGAAAGCTTGCTAAGCTGAGCCGTCTCCCGTCTGTGGATTGAAGAACTCTGCCGAAACCTTTGAGTATTTGGGAAAGAATGACACCAGAATTACCTCGAGCCCCAGACAAAGACGCTTTAATAAGCGCGTGACCAACTTCAGAAAAGTCTGATTCTTCCATTTTTCTAATTTCATTTACGACACTTTCAAGGGTGAGTGACATGTTGATCCCCGTATCCCCGTCTGGTACAGGGTACACATTCAGTGCATTGATGTCATCTTGCAGTTGTTTAACCAGACTGTAGCCACTATCGAAAGCTGAAATGAATTCCCTCACAGTGAGATGATCTTTCATTACATTAAGCCCTCTCTTTGGCGACGTGTATTTTCACGTCAACTCGGTAGTCTTTTATTAACAGCTTCTTGAAAGCATAATCCAAGGATTCTCTTAGATTCTGCACAATGGCTGCTACTGGGCTAAGAGGATCCACCACCACATGCACGGTGGCATACACCACGTTGTCCTTTATCCGAACTAACACACCTTCATCATATGCGTAGAATCCCACCAAACCACTGGCATAATCTTTTAGTGATGACTTTGGGACCGACGTAATTCCATAACAACTCTTTATCACGCCAGACAAGTATTGTGCTATTGCTTTTGCTTTTATTCTGATTTTCAATGTTTACCACCACCTGGCTGTTATTTTAACATGGTACAAAATCCGGCTCCACTCAAAGCGAGAATCCACATCTCATGATATAATAAAAAATCGTAGACCACAACGCGTATCAGGAGGAGATAGATATGGCAAGAGTTTGCTCTGTTTGTGGAAAAGGAACTACGTTCGGTCATAATGTGAGCCACTCCAACAGAAGAACCAATCGCCGTTGGGTAGCCAACTTAAAGCGTGTACACGGGCGTTTCCCAGATGGGAAAGTGCGTACCGCTTACGTGTGCGTGAAATGCTTGAAAGCAGGTAAGGTAGAAATCCTCTAAAAAGCACGGGACAAACGTGAAAGACCAAAGCGATAAGAAAGCCAGCCACTGGTTAGCTGATCAAAATCTGGGCAGTACCGAGGGCTGGCTTAGTGTTTTTCTGAACACTTTTTTGTTCTTCCTGAAATACTGGGTGGGTATGGCTTCTGGCTCAGTAGCCATGATTGCTGACGCTTGGCACACCCTTTCAGACACACTTACGTCGGTAGTGGTGCTTGTCGGTTTCTGGATAAAGAAAATGCCCCCTGACAAGGAACATCCTTTTGGCCACGGAAGAGCAGAGTCCGTAGCCTCCGTGGTCATAGCTACTCTACTCATGGTTGTTGGATTTAGTTTCTTAAGGGATTCCGTTCAGCGACTGATTAACTACCAAGCCGCAGCTTTCACCACAGTAGCGCTTTTGGTGTTTCTCGTCTCCACGTTGCTTAAAGAGCTACTTGCCCGCTTTTCCCTCTGGGCTGGAAAGAAAATAAACGCTTATTCACTCATAGCAGATGCTTGGCACCACCGTTCTGATGCCATTGCCTCACTGCTCATTGTTGTAGGGGCATACTTTGGTAGATATGTTTGGTGGATAGATGGTGCTTTAGGTATTGCAGTGTCAGTAGTTATTTTGTACACTGCCATAGAGCTGTTGCTCCAAGCAACATCAATTATCATGGGCATCGAACCTTCCCGAGAGCTAAGAGAGAATATCGTCGCGATTGCCAAAGAGGTCTGTGACGATGATATCCAGGATGTGCACCACCTTCACGTGCACCAATACGGAGACCACGTAGAGGTAACCTTTCATATCAGGGTAAATCCGAATACCACAGTTCATGAAGCACATGAAATGGCTTCAAGAATTGAGCAGGCAGTACGTGAGAAACTGCACATAGAAGCCACTGTGCACGTGGAGCCAGAATACTCGGCATCCTGACTTTACCAAAAACGTCCTTATCCTACCGGAGAGCCACGTCCATTACATAAACATCACTGCCAAATTAGGTTTAATGTTCACGTTTGCTCACGATAAATTCTTGCTCTTTAAAATACTGTTCAAAAGAGCTGATCCCTAAATAAGCGGGGCTGTATCAAAAGTTTCTACTTAGGGCAGTGTGCTGATTACACGCCCCTCGCTATCAACAAGCTTGGCAGCATCACCATTGTTGTTCCATATGTTGGCTTTAGTCCACTCAAGCACCGAAGGAGGGTTGCTGTAGGCATTCTTCCCTGACGTAATGGTAACTGTCTGTCCTTTCTTTAAGATAAATTTTTGTGGAAATGTAAAGACTTGGTTACCTTCAACACTTATGAGCTTCCAACCGCTCATGTCCACATCAGTATTGCCGTTGTTCTTAATTATTACTTTTTCACCTACGAGGTCTTTGCTAATTATCGACACAGATACCGTAGATACTTTTGAATTGTCAATGACTACCTTCTTACTTTCAGCTACCCATTCTACGTTGTAACCTAACTGTTCTGATACAAACCTAACAGGGACCATAGTGCGGTTGTTAATTGTCTTAGCCGGTACATCAATTGTTGCAGATTTTCCATTCACAAGCACTTTACTGGAATTGATAGTGAGTATGATTGTCTTTGAACCTTGCACAATAGTTACTTGCTTTTTGGCCCCATCCCACGTGACTTTGGCGCCCATTTGTTCGCTGATAAATCTTACGGGAACTAATGTTCTACCACTTTGGATAACGGGCGGAGCATCAAGTTTTACACCAACACCATTAACGTAGGCAGTAGTGTTGCCTACGTACAGTTCAAGCTTCTTCGTTGATTCAGCGCTCACAGGTACCCCAATACCTACAACCAACAAACTGATGACAAATAGAACCACTAATGGCGTACAATTTTTGTTTGCTCTCATTAATATCCCTCCTTTTGGTAAGTTTTTTTTTGCTTCTTTCCGTATCGTTTGTCAACAAGCTAGTTCTCTGTAAAGTCGGAGTACTGCTGTTGCTAAATCCAAGCATGAGCATCAACTGACGAACATTTCCTTTAGCTACCCACTATTTTACTTTAGTGCTTCGGTAGCAACAAATTGGGACTAAAGTGGTCTCCACCATCCTCCCTCCTCTAAAGAAGAGAAGAATTACCATTTCACAGAGGACCAAACTAGGGCTGGTTCAGCCCTAAGACTTGCTGAAAACCCAAGTTAAAGGAGATGCAGCCGGTATGGAAGGAAAGTGCTTCCACCATCTTTAGTCCATATCCAGGTAGGCGGCAGTAGTGTGGCTAAACTAAAACGGTGGCAACCTGTCCGCCAGACTCTGAATATGATGACATTTCTATCAGTTCTGCTTTAAAGATTTGGAGTTCATAGCGTCTGTGTAAAGTCTTGCTGAAACGAAAAAGTACCATGCCAAGGCTTCATGCCTTCGTGCCTGTTCTGTCTGAAGCTAGCTGATAACGCTGATTCCCATTTGAACTTCTCTCTATTTACCTCTCAGCTAGAACTTAGCAATGTTTTCCCTCTTTATGTACTTGCTCGTATTATGAAAACGCCCAAAGGGTGGTATTGCCCTGAAAGAACTATTCATGACAACCTAAGATGGAAAACGCTTACGCGTGCACCGACACGTAAATCGCTTAAAAGTAAGCTTTCATATCAAAGGGAAACCCCAACAACGCTATGAAAAACTCACAGCACATGGCTTCAAGAAGTGAACAAGCATCACAGGGGAAGTGCTGAACACAGAGGTGACTCCACTACACGTCTAATACAAGTGCAAGACAATGTAGCTGCGCCGCAGTTAATCTACTTATTCCTGTATTTACACAATCATTCTCTATGTGTTACACAGAATGTTGACTTTTTTCTTTTCAGGCGTACAATGAGGCTATGAATATCACATTCATATATCCCGACTACACAATGCAGAGGCCATTTAGCAAACCTGAGGTGCTCCGAATAGAAAAAGGTGGTTGGTACAATGAGGGTTTAGCCGCCCTGTCAGCAAGCCTCAAACAACAAGGAGCCAACGTTTCTTTGTTGCATTACATGGCTCCCGTGGACGAACAAACATTTAAGGAAAAACTAAAACGCACAAATCCCGATGTGGTTGCCTTCACCGTTAGAACCAGTGCCTTCAAACTGGCTGACAGGTGGTCGAAATGGGCAAAGGAAGCTGTTGAGAAGCCCATATTGTGGGGAGGTTACCATCCCACATTAGCGCCAGAAGAATGTCTAGACGTGCCTTATGTTGACGCCGTGGTGCGTGGGGATGGAGACTTAGTTATCTATTCAGCCTGTGAAGCGCTCATGAATGGCCACGGTTTGGACGATGTTCCTTCTTTATCTTATAGAGAAGACGGCAAATTCACTAGCAATCCCACAGCCCCATTGGTCTGGGATCTTGACAAGCTCCCCATACCTGATTTCTCCATTTTTGATTACAAAAAACTTATCTCCACTAAGACTAACGTTGCGCTGGGCATGCTCTCCCGAGGCTGTCCCTACAACTGCACCTACTGTTCGAACCGCGCCTTCAGATCGGTTTACCCAAACCCTGAGCACTACCACAGGTCCAGAAGTCCAGAAGGTGCAATCGAGTACATTGAGCAGTTACGGTCGGTTTATCCTGAGGTGAAAGAGTTCAGGTTCTTGGACAATGTCTTCGGCCTTAACATGGAATGGCTTGAGCAGTTTACTAAACTGTACAAACGCCATGTGAATCTTCCTTTTTCCTGCGATGAGAGGATTGAGCTTATTAGTGATGACCGTGCGAAGTTATTGAAAGAAGCTAATTGCAAGCAGGTCTATCTTGGGGTGGAATCGGGGGATGAAGAACTTCGTAAACTGGTACTTGAAAGAACTATGAGCAATGAGGCGCTAAAGAAAGGCGTTGAACGGTTGCATGAAAACGGAATACGTGTTTTCGCATTTAACATGGTGGGGTTGCCCGGCGAGGACAGAAAGAAAGCTCTTTCCACTATAAAACTGAATGCCTCCATAAAGGTTGACGACTCCATAGTAAGCGTGTTTTCTCCATACCCATCAACCATACTTTATGAAATCAGTGTGGAAAAAGGGTACGTAAAACTTCCCATTGATTACACACAGTTCACCTTCCTTGACCAGCCAGACTTTTCCAAGGAAGAAGTTGCCTTCTTCGCAGTGTACTTTGGCTTTCTAAGACGTTTTTACAGGCGTCACGGTCAGGATTCTCCTCTTGCCAAAATGATGGACAGCATCATACTTTCACCAAAACTACCAACGCGAACTCTTATTTCTTTGGGAGAAAGCTACGCCTTTGCTTGGGAGGACTTAAAGTCGTTCGTGAGAATGCGCATGCCAGGGCTGTTTAAAACGGCAAAAAAGATTCTTCGAAGATGACCACATTATACTTGCCTATGACTCAGATCGAACAAGAACTTTTTTGTTGACCATGAGAATACTTCTAATATTTCTTGCTTGATGTGACAATTGCCACAAAAGTAACTTCTTTATTATTCCACGTTGCCGTTATTAAACGACCATTGCCCTTAGCAAGCACAAAATAAGCGCCCCATGGGTTACCTAAGCCCTAAATCTATTCCTCCACTGTTCTCGTGGCAACCACGTTTACGCCCAGGCCCAAGACATTTTCCAAAACCACATCGCCCACCTTCACAGGCACATTCACTTTTACCTTACGTATTTCATTTACCACTTCAAAGATGCGGTCCTTGGGAACAGGTTTATCGGTTTTAACAGGTAACCTGCGCTCAGTCTTACTTCCCATTAAAACGACCGTGCTTTGGACATATCTTTGAGGATTAGTTACCTCAGTAAGTGCGTATTCTGCTCCTTTAGGACATCTGTTACCCAGAACCCTTATTTGATTACCTTCACTCACAGTAACATTGAGCGTGCATCCCACTGGGCAGACAATGCATGTAAACTCCAATGCACTTTTTTGATCAGTTTTCTCACTCATGGCTGCTGCACCCTTAGGTGGAGTTTATCGCCTGGCCTTATGGCGCGGTACTGTTCTTCCTTCAGAGGGAACTCAGCCATTTCAGCAGGCTTTAAACCCGCAAAACCTTTTCTCGCAATGACCTCTTCTCCACGAGTAAGCAGAGCTACACCCACAGGTATGGGGCAAGCCACTCTGAACCAAATACGGGGAACATCAGATTCACCCAGAGACAAGCGCTGAGGTATGACCACACGAACACCAACGCCAGGCAAAACCTCAGCCAAGTCAGAACTTCTACCTTCGTACTTAACAGCATGAGATCCGGCAACGGAAGCTGACATAGCCACATTATCCACCAAATCCCAAATGCCTACGCCGTTACCCACAACGTAAACGCCCGGCAAGTCTGTCTGGAAGAATTGATCCACGGCAGCACTCCCCGTGTAAGGTAAGATGGGTAGCCCCATTTGTCTGATAAGCTCGGCTTCGGGAAGCAAACCCACCGACAATACAAGCGTGTCTACGGGGAACACTTTCTCAGTTCCTGGCACTGTTTTTCCGTTTTCTACCTGTGCTACCTTCACAGCTTCTACGCGCTCCGATCCCAAAACCTCAGTAACAGTATGAGAAAGTAACAAGGGTATATTGAAGTCTTTTAAACACTGCTGCACATTCCGAGCTAAACCACCAGGGAAAGGCATAAGTTCAGCCACACCATGTACTTTGGCTCCTTCTAAAGCCATCCTTCTAGCCGTTATAAGTCCGATGTCGCCTGAACCAAGTACAAAAACCTCTTTGCCAACTTCAAAACCTTGGATGTTTATCATGTACTGTGCAGTACCCGCAGTGTAAACGCCGGCAGGCCGTGCACCCGGTATGGCAATGGCTCCTCGTGGACGTTCTCTGGCACCCACAGCGAAAATGACAGCGTCGGGCTTAACAAAACTGATTCCATGCGGTGTGGATATTATGAGTGTTTTGTCAGGACGAGCTTCTATGACCATGGCATTAAGCCACACTTCAACGCTGGAGGCCTTTACATCAGCTCGTAAGCGCTCCGCAAATTCCGGTCCCGTTAAGTCCTCACCGTAGTAATTCACACCGAAACCCGAATGAATGCATTGGGGAAGCACACCACCCAAACGCTCTGCACGCTCAATGATTACCACGCGGTCCGCCCCTGCTCGCTTTGCAGAGACAGCTGCAGCCATACCAGCAGGGCCGCCCCCAACAACTGCCACAAACATTACGCATCACCTCGTCTGTTGTCACCGTAAACCAGCTTTGAATTCCTGCCAAATTTTGTGACCTGATCATAACTCAGGTTCAGCTCCCGCGAAAGAATGTCGATAATCCTGGGTGTGCAAAAGCCACCCTGACACCGACCTGCTGTGGCTCTGACACGACGCTTGATACTGTCTAAATCAGTGGCCGCTGGCTGCATCCTAAGAACGCTCTTAATCTCTCCCTCAGTGACCAGCTCACAACGGCAAACCATGTGTCCGTAGGTGGGATCCTCTTTTATGAGCCTTTCACGGTCAACATAGGGAAGCTCCCTAAGTATGGGCGGAAATTCAAAATAGGGATCAAAGTCTCTTTTCTCCTCCAGAGTTAACAAATCTGTCACCAGTTCAATTAACCTGTGGGCAATGCCTGGTGCCGCAGTTAGTCCTGGAGACTTAATGCCTGCGGCGTTTATGAGCCCTTCCATGACTTTTGAATGCTGTACTACAAAATCATCCACAGAACCGATGGCTCTTAAACCAGCGTACTGGGCAATGGCATGACGTTCATAGGGAAATGGCACTAAGTACTTGGCTCCCTGCAACACCTCTGCTAAACCCTCAGCAGTCGTTCTTCTATCCGGCTCAGTAAGATCCTCAGCTGTGGGTCCAATGAGTAGGTTACCGTGGGTGGTTCTGCTCACCAGTACACCCTTCCCTTTTGGCGTGGGAGCTCTGAAAATAACGTGACGCACTAAGTTCCCCACATTCCTGTCCAAGATGAAGTACTGCCCACGGCGTGGATGAATGGAGAACCAATCTTCACCAGCCATGCGCATTATGTGGGCTGCATTGAGTCCGGCAGCATTTATGACCACTTTGGCTCTCAGTTCACCGTGGTTTGTTTGCACAGCTATGTAACCATCTGGCAACTTCACCAAATGAGTGACTTCAGTATCCAGCACGAGCTTACCGCCGTTTTTGAGGCCACTGCCCACTAAAGCCACCACGGCCTGAAAAGGATCGATGATGCCTGATACGGGAGCGTACAGAGATGCTCTTACTTCCGGGTTAACCACCGGCTCTCTTCTTAAGGTTTCGTCGCGTCCCAAAAACTTCACAGGTACTCTTACTTTTTTGCCGTTGTGGTAGAGTCTGGTAATCTCAGCTATGTCAACATCGTTGAAAGCAAGCACCAATGAACCCGTCCATTCCACATCAATGGAAAGCTCTTGTGTCCACTGGAACCAAAGTTGCACACCTTCCTTATTTAGGTCGCTCATCAGTGTACCAGGCTGAGGGTCGAATCCACCATGTAATATGGCTGAATTTGCTCTACTGGCGTCGCCCCCCACATCGTGCAACGAATCCAGCAGTAGCACTCTTAAATCGTACTTGCAGAGCTCACGGAAAGCAGCAGCACCAACAATACCTGCCCCAATAATGATCACATCATACACGGCGGTATGTGCTACTGGGCCCATCCCCGAGCTCTTTCCACTGCTCGTTTCCATCCAGCGTACATCTCCTCTCTTTTTATGGCCGTTATTTGAGGTTCGAAAGTTTTATCCAGTTGCCAAATACTTGATATCTCTTCCAGATTATGCCAGACGCCTGTAGCTAAACCCGCTAGGTAGGCCGTCCCAAGTGCAGTGGTTTCTCTGACCACTGGCCTTTGAACTTTCAGTCCCAAAACATCAGCTTGAATTTGAAGCAATAGATTGTCCACGGAAGCTCCTCCATCAGCCCTGAGCAGCTTTAGATCAAAGCCACAGTCACTCTTCATCGCTTCCAATACGTCACGAGTCTGAAAAGCCATGGCCTCCAACGTTGCTCTGGCCAGATGACATGCTGTGGTGCCCCGAGTAATTCCAATAATCATGCCACGAGCGTACATGTCCCAATAAGGAGCCCCCAACCCAACAAAAGCTGGCACAAAATAAACACCAGCAGTGTCTTCAACTTGGCGAGCCAAGGTTTCAACTTCGTCTGCCACCTTTATGATTCCTAAACCATCACGGAGCCACTGAACAGCTGCTCCTGTGATAAAAACAGAACCTTCCAAAGCATAATAAACCTTGTCTTCCAGACCGAAAGCAACGGTCGTAATCAAGCCGTGCTTGCTCTGCACAGGCTTATTCCCGGTATTGACAAGCAAAAAAGAACCAGTGCCATAAGTATTCTTTGCAGAACCAGGCTCAAAACAGGCTTGCCCAAACAAAGCCGCCTGTTGATCTCCAGCGTCACCCGCTATGGGAATCTCATTTCCGAATAGCTTGGTATCAGTGTAACCATATAAGTGGGATGAAGGACAAACTTTGGGAAGCATAGCCCTCGGTATACCCAGCTCCTGCAGTATGTCATCGTCCCAATCTAATGTGTGAATGTTAAAAATCATAGTTCTTGAAGCATTGGTGTAGTCGGTCACGTGTACCTTACCACCGGTAAGACGCCAGATAAGGAACGTGTCCACATTGCCAAACAGTACTTCACCTTTTTCGGCTCTTTCTCTTACCCCGGGCACATTGTCCAGTATCCATTTAATCTTTGTACCACTAAAATAGGCATCAATGACCAATCCGGTTTTTTCCTTTATGGGTTTCTCCCATCCTCTTTCTTTAAGTTCATCACAAAACTCTGCGGTTCTACGACACTGCCAAACAATGGCATTGTAGACGGGCTTACCGGTCTTTTTGTCCCAAAGAATTGTGGTCTCACGTTGATTAGCTATGCCCAAGGCAGAAATGTCCTTTGCACTGAGACCCGCCTTAGCAATGGCTTCCTCGGCAACCGCTATTTGACTGTTCCAAATGTCCTCCGGGTCGTGTTCTACCCAACCAGGCTTTGGAAAAATCTGTGGGAATTCTTTCTGAGCCATGCTCACAATACAACCATTTTGGTCAAAGATCATGGCTCTACTGCTGGTAGTACCTTGATCAAAAGACAAAACATATTTTCTTTCAGACTTCATGTAGGTTCGCACCTCTCCTCCCCATCAGCTTTTCAGAGGGCAACGAAATTAGACACAGCCATAATACCTCACGGCGCCCTTCATCCTTCTGCTACTTTCATTATAAACTCCGTAGGAATCCGCATGCATGTGTTCTCCTTTGAAGCTACACACGGAAATACGCCTGTACTAATTGTTAAGATCTGCACGCAACAGTCCACGGCATATAATGTAATGAGGAGCAGCAGTAACACAGGGAGGTGACCGAAAGCATGGAGGAGGCGTTCTTCCAAGAAGGAAATGATGTGGGTGTTTTGGTCATACATGGCTTCACCGGATCTCCTGGAAGCATGCGCGATTTAGCTCAGTTTTATGCTGATCAGGGATTCACTGTCGCATTGCCCAGGCTGGCCGGGCATGGTACAACACCCGAAGACCTGGAGAACCGCAAATACCAGGAATGGATAAAAGATGTAGAAAAGGCATATCAATGGCTTAAAGAACGCACAAGTAAACGATTCGTGACAGGACTTTCCATGGGTGGTACCTTAACTTTGTACATGGGTGAAAAGCATAAAGACATAACAGGGCTCATAACCATAAACGCTGCCGTAAAAATGCCCAACGAGACAACAATGATGATCATGGGAACACTGGGTATACCAAGATTTGTAAAAGGCATCGGAAGCGACATTAAGAAAGGCATAAAAGAACCCGCCTACGAACTTACACCGGTAAAAGCCACAAAGCAGCTTGCTTTACTGCTAAGACTGGTCAGAAACAATATAAAGGATGTTGACCAGCCCATACTCATCTTTTCCTCCAAGGAAGATCACGTAGTTCCGCCCGAGAACCAAAAATGGATTTACGAAAACGTGAGTTCACAGGTCAAAGAACTCATAACCCTTGAAAACAGCTACCACGTTGCTACCATGGACTACGATTTGGAGCTCATAGAGCAAAAGAGTTTGGAGTTCATACAAAAGTTGTTATGAGTTCCATATTACTGAAATCCCGTAGCTTAGGAGTACTCCTTATCCACGGATTTACATCCTCACCTGAGCAAATGCTTCCTTATGCCCAGGAACTAAACAAATACGGTATCACCTGCCTTTTGCCAAGACTTTCCGGACACGAAAACCTGCCTGACAGCTTGGCACACGTCAAAGCCGAAGATTGGCTTCAAGACGCTGAAAATGGGTTCAATCAGCTCAGGAATGAAGTGGAAAACGTGGTAATCGCTGGCCACTCTCTAGGCGGAACATTGGCGCTTTACTTGGCTCAGCATCACACGAGAGAAGATGGTTTAATAGCGGCAGGTGTTATTAATCCGGCGGTAAGACTCACACGTGAGCAAAGACGTGCCATAACTTTTAGCCGCTTCTATGAAAAGAAGCTTGAAATGTCCACAAAACCCTTTCAAGCTTTAAGAAAAACCATTGATACGGTCAGGGGCAAACTGAAACAGGTCGAAGTACCGGTAATCATTTTCGCTTCCTCAGAGGACGAGCTCATACCCCACAGTTATCAGCAATGGCTTTTTGATCAACTTAGAACAACAAAGTTTTTCATAACACTGCCTCAGGAGGGGCATTCTCCCACTCCTGAGGCAGCTGAAGTCATCATTAAGACCTTCTTAGTTCTCGTTGATACCCTTCTGTAGCCACTTCATCAGTTGGCTGAAGGGAAATTTCATGACGCCAGTGTAGTTGGTGTCCACGAGCAGGTAGGATGGTTTTCCTCTTATGACCACCGTCAGCGACTGCCCCACATCCCACCAAAGGGGCAGTTCCACTGAAGTTTCAACCTCAGCATCAGATGAGATTTCTTTTAGCTGTACTGGAGCCAACGTGTTCACCAGAACCAACTTAATGCCATCGGCTGTGACTTCCATGTTTTTCACTGCAGAGATTAAATAACCCGCGTTTTGGCTGATTTGCTGGCCTTCTTCTTTCAGAAGGTTGGGGAAATCACTTATTGCACCAAAGAATGCCTTTTGCTTAAGTTCAACAATTTTACTCTTCTCATTAACTGTCCAAGGTAGCACCCTGTCAGCTATTCCATCATAGCGTTCGTCCAAGAAGCTCAGCTCCGGCTTAAGCAGGTCTACTTCCCTAAGGTAGGCATCAATATCTTTGGGAAAGTGCTGAAAGATGTAGGCGAACAAGTACCGTCCGTTGTCCAGCTTTGCCCAATCACTAACCACGTCGTGCCTAAAGGATGAAACTATCTTCTTCTTGGGGCTGAATTTACTTACAGTTTCACGTACTACATGCCACTTCGTAGTTTTTATCTCAATGTCTACCCAACAGTCATAGTCGTCAGCTAATGATAATGCCTCCTGTAAGGTGCAAACTTGCTGTTTCCCATTGAGTAAGTCTATGAGCTGATCATAGCTTAACTCTTCCACGCCCACATTTATGCCATGAAGCCTCTTAAGGTTTGGATCGTGAAACAATACAGGGATCCCATCGGTGGTCACCATGACGTCCAGCTCAAACCCGTCTGCACCTGCGTTCAAAGCATTGACAAACGCTTCCAGCGTATTCTCGGGCCAAAGTAATGAAGAACCACGGTGTCCCAGTAATAAGAATTGCCTTTGGTCATTTATGTCTGACACGTTATGCACCATGGCTGTGCTCCAAACTGTGTCTGTTTATGAAAATCAGCAATGCTGCTGAAAGCTCCAGGATCACTGAGATTGTAACCATGAGCATGGGAGAGAAACCATAAATTATGCCCATGATGAAACTTCCAGCGAACCAGGCAAGCCCGTAAACGGTATTGAAAAACCCGTATGCAACGCCTCGTTTTTCAGTGGGGATCATCTCAGCCAGGGCCGCACGCATCACAGACTCTTGCGCTCCCATACCAATGCCCCACAGTACCATGCCAATGACTGGGCCCCACCAGGCACGCAGCAAGAAAGCAAAAGGTGAGAACAGCGCTGCGATTAAAGCTGACACGCCTACCACGCTAACTCCTGCTCGGTCAAACCATGCACCAAAAATGAGCGCTGCCAAAGCATCAATGCCCATGGCTAAGGAGTAAAGGAGAGCGATGAACTGCGGCTGAAGTATGCCGTTTTGCTGCAAGTGATACCCAATGAGTGGGTAGTCAATATAACCCGCCCCTATGAGAGCTACGGCACCCAAGTAGATCCAGAAAGCTTTGGAATAACCCTTCGTTTCTATACCTTTGTAAGCAGGCTCAAATTCCTGTGGTCGAGGATACAGGAATCTTGCAGTTATGACCAAGACCATGGCAAGTATCGCTGGTATACCCAAGAACAAGAATGCATCCTTGTAGCCCAAGTTACGAGCGAGCACGATGCTCACAAAAACAGGTCCTGCGACAGCACCAATTTGGTCCATGGCCTCATGCAAACCAAACCCAAAACCGCGACCCACTTGCTTTGTGGCTTGAGAAAGCATGACGTCTCGCGCAGGAGTGCGTAATCCTTTGCCAAGCCTCTCCAAGATGAGTAGCAGAACTGCAACCTGCCAGTTGCCTACAAATGCCAGTAGCGGTATGACCAACAGATTAAGCGCGTATCCCACAATGGTTAGAAGCCAATAACGGTGAGTTCTATCTGCCCAATAGCCTGAGACCAAGCGGAACGCATAACCCAGCATTTCACCAAAGCCTGCTGCAAAGCCCACCACAGCACTGCTTGCTCCCAACAATCCCAAGTAAGGTCCCGTAACGCTGCGGGATCCTTCGTAGGTAACATCAGCCAGCAAACTCACTAATCCCAAAAGGATTATGAAATAAAAAGCTCCACGTTTTAGGTTCTTACTCTCAGTATTATTCAACTCTATACACCTCCATTCTTCGATTTAGAGTCCACCTTATTTTACCCACATATGTTTTAACCATTTAATTTTCTTTGCATTCAAGCATGCGTTAACCGGCACTTAAATCATCTCCAAGCGTTCCAACAGTTTGTTACTAGCATAGGCAACTTGTGCCTTCGTTGGTCTTTAACTTCCAGCAAGTCTGCCAACGTCCATCACCTGTGAGCAAGAAATCCTCATACTACTATTAGGCACTATTTAGTAACAATATCACCTTTTTTAACGTTTGCAAGGCACATAAGCGATAGTAAGAAAAAGATTAATGCATAGGGAAACATGACATACTTGCTCTTAGCCAAATCAGAGATAAAACCAATGAGTGGTGGCGAAACAATGGAAGCAGCTTGGGAAGAGAAGTAGTACAACCCGGTGAATGTACCTACCTCAGCCAGAGAGCCCATGTCCACAACAGTGGGAAGTGAGTTAATGTTTATCATGGCCCAACCAATGCCAGCCAGTGCAAATAACAAATTAAGCCAAAGTGCATTTCTGGTAAACATGATGCCAGTTACGGCAAGAAGCATGAAAACCAAACCAAAGGACATAACACGTTTTCTACCAAACTTGTTCGCCAACCATCCAGAAGGCAAAGCAAAAACCATGAAAACCAAAGACATAACACCCAGATTCAACTTTGCAAGATTTTCTGCCACAGTAGGATCCATGCCTGATTCCAAGCTCATGTAGACCACATAGAAGGTTTCCACTGCATTGTAAGCGATGAACCACAGAAAAATTGCCAAAAGCATGAACCACAGGTCTTTGTGTTCTTTGTTCAGCATGGAACCAATATTCTTCCACCAAGGCGTTTCTTCAGCTTGAGACTTGTAGTAAATGGCATCCCGTGGCTCATTTATGGCTTTGTAAACAACAAAAACAGCCACTAAGGTTATGGCTGCTGCAATGCCAAAACCCAATGGACGATTCTGACTGCTTATGCGACCAATCCCGAAATACACCAGCAAAGAACCAAGGCCGCCCATGAAGTTAATCACTCCATTGGCAGGTGAACGCTGCTCCGGTGGCACAATGTCAGGCATGAGCGCAATGACAGGGCCTCTACTTATTGCTGCCGATATGTTCATGACAATGACGGTTATCATAAAAATGACCAGTGCCGTAGTGGACGTGCCAAAAAGAATGGGAATCCATGGTATTAACGCAAAGAACACAGCCATGAGCGGCATACCAGTCACGATGAATGGCATTCGCCTGCCAATCTTTGTGCTCACTTTATCTGAATAAGCAGCAATGATGGGAATCAGAGTAACGGCAAAGATGTTATCAATGTTCATGATCCAACCCGTGGCAAAGTTACTCATGCCAAACTGACTTTGCAGTATGACAGGTACATCTGCGTTGTACAAAGCCCAGATAACGGAAATACCCATGAAACCGAACCCCAACAAGAAAAGTTTCTTGTAATCCATTTTCATTACTTGCCTCCTCCTCCTTCTTGTGTTTATTTGCTCTTTCCTTCTAAGGCGGGATAGCGTTTACCCGAACAAACCGGGCATTGAGGATTCTCAGCAATCTCCAGTTGACTCCACTGGTTCTGCCAAAGATCAAAAACCATGAGCCTCCTTTCCACTTTGTCTAAAGCACCAGTGAGTACTTTTATGGTCTCAGCAGCCATGAAAGCGGTTACCACACCCAATATGGGACTTATAAGCCCTCCTGTGGAAGCCGTGGGCGCATTGGAAACATCAAGGTTATCCCCTACCACATCACGCAGACAAACTTTTTCATCAGGTAAGAAGATTTTGGACATGCCATAGGCACCAGCAACGCTGCCGAAAGCAAAAGGGATGCCATTCTTTTTGGCCACATCATTCATGATAAAACGTGCTTCGAAATTATCAGTACCATCCAGAATTACATCAAAACCCGTAAGCAACCTTTCAGCATTCCGCGGCGTGAGTTTTTCTTCTAAAGGCTCCAAATTAACCTCGCTGTTAATCTGTTTTAGGTGCCGATGAGCGGATTCCACTTTAGACTTTCCGATATCGCCTTCATCGTACAAAACCTGACGCTGGAGGTTTGACAGTTCTACAACGTCAAAATCAATGAATCTGAAATGTCCCACGCCTGCTCTAACCAAATACTGGGCAAGAAAACAACCTAAACCACCCACGCCCACCAGAACAACATTACTCCCCTTAAGCAGCTTTTGACCTTCTACCCCCACAGGGGCAAACCTTTCTTGAACCTCATAGGGCCCGCCCACACTAGCGAATCCTCCTTTTTTTTGTGTAAATATAGAGGAGCTCAAAATCAGCAGTAATACTATTCCATTTTAAGGGATTTATAATATGTTTATGGCAACGAAGATTGCGCACGCATACCCGGGGCAAGGTGCACAGTTCCCAGAAATGGGAAATTACCTTTCAAAGAAAGCGCTGCAAATTGCCAGTGAAAGCTTTCAAAAACTTATAGACGCCTTAAAAGAACAAAATGACGAGGTACTCACAGAGACAGCATTTGTACAGCCTGCGGTTTACCTGGTGGAAGCATCCCTCATGGAAAAATTGCCGTCTCCGTCCCTGGTGCTGGGACACAGCTCGGGAGAATACGCAGCTTTGGTGGAAGCCCGAGTATGGGATGTGCGAACCGGGTTTGAAATCATAAGAGCCAGGGGCCATTTCAGTGCTTCCTTCGCACCCAAGGGCTTCATGGTACAAGTTCCCTCAAGCAGCCGTCAACAGTTGCTTAGTGAGTTCAAATCGGTTTACTTAGCTGCCATAAATAGTGAAGATCGAGTAGTTGTGGCAGGCATTGAAGCCGATTGGGAAAAAGTGAAGGCGTTCTTGGAAGAAAACCAGGTGGATTACAGGTTACTTCCCGTATCAGCGCCTTTCCATACGCCCTACATGGAAAAAGCTGCACAAAGACTGCGTTCTTTCTTAGAAATTAATCCAGGTAAGATGCCTGCTGTACCTGTGTACCTGAACGCTTTGAGACGCGTCGTTAACAGTTATGACGACGTCATCGAAGGTTTAACATTGGGTTTGACTAAATCTATCGATTGGCTTGAGGCTCAAGAATACCTCAAGAAAAACCAAATAAGCACTTTGGTGGAAATCTACCCACGCCCGTATATAAGCAAGTTCACCGCGTTCCCAACTTATAACGTGTTGGAGTTCTATCAGCTGACTTTGTAACATTTCGCCCCCCAGGTGCATCTAATTGTATTGAGGTGATGAAACGTGCGGAAAATGGCTCATCTTTTTCCTGGCCAAGGCATACAGAAAGTGGGCATGGGAAAGTACTTTAGCAGAACCGTGGAAAACTTGCTCATAGCTGAAGATCCAAAGCTGCTGGAGGTTACTTGGGTAGGTCCTCAGGAGGAACTGAACAAGACCATTAATGCCCAGCCGGCCATAACATTGATGCAAGTGTCCTTAGCAGAAGACCTGGACAAACCAGATCTGGCTGTGGGGCATAGTTTGGGGGAATATGCAGCTCTATGGGAGGCCGGAGTTTGGGATCTCCAGTCACTTTTCAAAGTAGTAAAAGCTCGTGGGTATTACATGCAAGAGCTTTGCCCAGATGGCTGGTTAATTGCTCTTAGGGACAGAGAGTCTGCAGATTTCGTAGTTAATACTTTCAAGGGAAGAGTTTTCTATTCAAACATTAACAGTCAAAGGCAAGTTCTCATAGGAGGCGTCATTGAGGACTTACCCGAAGTGGAGGCCACATTAAAGGAAGAGCGCATTGCCTACAAACGAATACCAGGGAACAAGCCCTTTCACACACCCTATCTGGAGAAGGCTTCAGAGGCATTCTATGAATTCCTCAAGGCTGTTGAAGGCAAGAACCCTGAATTTGATGTGTATTTGAACATTGCAGACGATGTGGTAACAGACTACCAAGAGATTATCCAGCTTCTGGCGCAGTCACTGGCGAAGCCCGTAGACTGGACAAGGACCGTTGCCTTTTTGGAGAGCAAGAATTTTGACGTGCTTGTGGAAATCAACTTAGAACCATTGCTGGCCAAACTCACTGGTCAGAAGGTGGTATTGGTTCATGAACTGGCATCTCTGTGACAAAACCTTTGCCATTGTGGGAAGTGGTGATATAGGAAAAGCTACTGCCCAAGCTCTGGAACAAGAAGGCGCCAAAGCCGTATTGTTGAGTAGAAAAAGCGAATATTATCTGGATGTCACTGATGAGGAGTCTTTTAAACAGTACGGGTCGTGGTCCAAGGTATTGGATGGATTGGTATATACTGCAGGTATAATAGTAGACAAACCAGTAGGACTTCTCACATTGGCTGACTGGCAACGGGTCATCAATACAAACTTGACAGGTGCTTTCCTCACAGCAAAACATTTCTACATGGCCTTAAAGCCCAAAAGCAGTGTAGTCTTCATAAGTTCCATAGTGGCTCAATGGGGAAACATTGGCCAAGCGGCATACAGTTCTTCTAAGGCTGGCTTGGAAGCACTGATGAAAACGCTTGCCAAGGAATGGGCAAGAAAAGGCATCAGAGTAAACGCCATAGCGCCGGGTTTGGTTAATACCAAGATGACCACTGAGCTTCCTCAAATGATCGTTGACGGCTTTACTCAGCACACACTGCTAAAACGTCTTGCAGAACCCGAGGAAGTGGCTAATGTAATTTGTTTCTTGCTCTCGCCTTTATCTTCTTTCATCACAGGGCAGGTCATCTACGTGGATGGAGGTTTCTTTACTGCGTAATTTAGATGTTTTACTGTTGCAAAGACAGATATAGATAGAAAGTTAACAAAAAAACAAGGAGGTTGAATAAGCATGATGGACATGGTAAAAAGCTTGTTGGAAGAAAACGGTTACCCCACAGAGGGTTTAACTGAAGACACCACTTTTGAAAACTTGGGAGTAGATTCCTTAGGTTTAGTAGATTTAACCCTTTCCTTGGAACAAAAAGGTTACACAATTCCTGAAGAGAAGCTCTCTGAGATTAAGACCGTGGGTGATCTACTCCGTGTGTTGGGTGGTAATGCATGAAAAGAATAGTAATCACCGGAATGGGTGTGGTAACACCCTTCGGTGTGGGCTTGCAAGCTTTCAAAGAAGGCATATTTGCAGGACGTAACGCCATAAAGCCCATAACCAGATACACTGATTTGCCTGTTAAGTACGCAGGGGAAGTAGATTTTGATCCCCTGCAGTACTTTGATAAGAAAGACGTTAAAAGGATAGACCGCTTCACGCAGTTCGCCCTGGTGGCAGCTCGAGAAGCAATCAGCGCAGCACAGCTAAAGGATGTGGACCCGTATACAGTTGGAGTAGTTTTCGCCTCTGGCATGGGTGGTCTGGAGTTCCTGGAAAATCAAATACTGAATTTGTACACAAAGGGACAGAAAACAGTTTCACCATTCACTGTTCCAGCTTCCATCATAAACATCGCCGCTGCCAACATTGCCATTGAAAACGGCTTCCATGGTCCAACTTTTGCTCCCACTACTGCTTGTGCAGCTTCCTTGGATGCCATTGGGCAGGGCTACGCCTTGCTACAGGAAGAGGAAGACCTAAATGCGGTGCTGGTGGGTGGCTCTGAAGCGAGCATTACCCCTTTGGGCATCACCAGCTTCCACAACATGAAAGCCTTATCTCCGTTGAACGAACCCACGGCCTCACGTCCATTTGATAAGGGACACTCTGGATTCGTTATGGGAGAAGGCGCTGGTGCTCTGGTTTTGGAAAGCTTGGAACATGCACTAAAACGTGGTGCTAAACCGTTAGCCGAAGTAGTAGCCTATGCTGCCACCTGCGATGCTTATCACGTGACAGCTCCCGATCCCTCTGCGCAGCCTCAGGCAAAAGCCATAGAAAAAGCCTTAAAGAAGGCGGGCATTACACAAGAACAGATTGACTATGTTTGTGCTCACGGAACATCCACCCCTCTGAACGATGTCATTGAAACAAGAGCCATAAAGCAAGCATTAGGAGATCGCGCTTACGAAATACCTGTGAGCTCTGTAAAGTCCATGATAGGACATTTGCTAGGTGCGTCAGGCGCTGTGGAAACGGTGGCGACGGTATTAGCAATGCAGGAGCAAGTGGTACCGCCAACCATAAACTTCCAGGAGCCCGCTGAAGAATGTGACCTTTACTATGTGCCAAATAAAGCTGAGAAGAGGCCAATCAATTACGCTCTGAAAGAATCATTGGGCTTCGGTGGTCATAATTCCGTATTGGTGTTGAAGCGCTATGAAGGTTGAACACGTACTCATCGAGAAAGTGAAGCGAGGCGACCCTAAGGCTTTCCAGGAACTTTTTAGCCGTTTTGAGCGAGATATTTACACATTAGCATACAGGCTATTGGGAAATCGAGAAGATGCTGAAGACGTTACTCAGGAAGTGGCATGGATCTTATGGTCAAAAATAAAGTCGTTCAGAAACGAATCCAGCTTGAGCACTTGGCTCTACCGTGTCACAGCAAATACTGCTCTGCAGGTTCTCAGGAAAAAACGAAAGATCATTTACGTTGAGCCCAGCGCGCACAAGGCAGAGGACATGCACCTCATGCTTGAGATGGCGGTTATGGACTTGCCGGAAAACCAGCGTGCGCTAATAGTTCTGCGTGACATTTACAACTTCCCCATAAAAGAAATTGCAAAAATGCTGGACATATCAGAGGAGAACGTGAGAGTACAACTGCACCGGGCACGAAAGGCCCTTAGAAAAAAGTTAGAAGGAGGTGAAAACGGTGGAGTGCAAAGAAGTAATGGAACTAATACCAGCCTACGTGAAGGGCGAGCTGACGAAAAATCAAATGACTGAGGTCTCTTCGCACTTACAAAGCTGCAATAGCTGCTATGAAGAGATGGAAAAATGGGAAGAGCTTTTTGCTGAATTGAGAAGTTTGGTCAATTACACCCACAAGCCAGAAAAGAAAGTGGCTCAATTAACCAAGGGTAAGGTGTCTTCCTTGACACCGTGGATAGTAGGTGGTGTTGGCCTGGGTGTGGGCGTACTACTGGCTGCGGGAGGTGCCTTGCTTTGGAGGAAAAAATAATACCCCTTCCCCACCGCTGGCCATTTTTGTTTGTGGACAGCTTCAAAGTGGAAGGAAATAGTTGTGAAGCTCAGTATTACGTGGACCCTAATTTGCCTTTTTTTCAGGGTCATTTTCCCGATTACCCCATTTTTCCCGGGGTATTGCACATAGAAGCCATGGCACAAACGCTAGGGCTATTAGTAAAAACGCCCGGACTACCTTTGCTGGCACGTGTTGAGCAAGCAAAGTTCATGCAGCCTATTTTCCCAGGAGATCATATCACTATCAAGGCAAAGCTGGAAAATGAAAAAGCTGGATTCTACTTTGGAAGTGGGCAAATATTCAAAGTAGATACGCTGGTTAGCGAAGCGAAAATTGTTTTTAAGGTGGCGGTGGAGCAATGATCTCTTTAGAAGAACTGCTTGGTATTGAATATCCCATCATACAAGGCGGTATGGCCCGAGTTGCCAAAGCACCACTGGTAGCAGCTGTTAGCGAAGCAGGTGGTTTGGGAGTACTGGGCGGCGCCGCCATGACACCCGAAGAACTCCGGGAACAAATCCGAGAAGTAAGAAGGAACACATCAAAACCCTTTGGGGTGAATCTCATGCTCCAAAGCGAGTTTTGGCAGGACCAGATTAAGGTCATATTGGAAGAAAGACCCCCAGTAATCACAACTGGAGCCGGAAATCCTTCCAGTTTCATGAAAACACTCAAAGAAAGAGGCATCAAAATACTGCCACTGGTTGGTTCCGCAAACCAAGCTCTTTTGTTGGAAAAAGCAGGTGCAGATGGCGTCATAGCTGAAGGAAAAGAATCAGGGGGACACATTGGTGATGTGACTACCATCGTACTGGTGAACGCCGTCCTTAAGTCAGTCAAGAACATTCCTGTCATAGCTGCTGGCGGCATTGTGGATGCGGACAGCTACCGCGCCATGAGAGCCATGGGAGCAGCTGGTGTTCAAATGGGAACACGTTTTGTGGCTTCAGAGGAAGCCCCAATCAGCCCTGTGTACAAAGATGTGGTCCTCAAAGCCAATGAACGCTCCACCGTGGAGGTGGGCAGAAGATTCAAACACGCCGTGCGCATATGGAGAAACCAATTGGCACAAAAGCTCATTGAGGCTGAATACAACGGTGACGAAGAGACGTTTTCCAACCTCATGTTGGGGGCACTTATCAGAGCAGTGGAAGGTGACTTAGAAAACGGCGCTTTCATGATGGGACAAAGTGCAGGGCTCATAAAAGAAATCCTCCCTGCTAAGGAAATAATTCAATCCATAGTGGCATAACCTTGCAAAAATGTGCTCTTGGTTAAGATGCATAACAATAGGCTTCTGTGGGTATAAAACGTCTGGGCAATTAGAGAAACAATAATTGCCTAAGGAGGTGCTGAAATATGCAATGGTTAGTCGGTTTACTTGGTATTTGGTATTTGCTAGGACCGTGGATTTTTAAGACAGCATCAGCAGCTATGTGGAATGGCATCATCGTGGGCATTATCGTAGCAATTTGCGCTTACATGTTCCCAGCTGAGAAATCTTTCAACAAATGGCTAGGTGTGTTAATGGGCATTTGGGCAATTATCGCGGCGTTCTTCCTAACGCAGGGTGCAGGTTACATGTGGAATAACATCATTGTTGGTATTCTTATGGCTATCGCCGGCTTTGGTGCACTGGGCGGTGGCAAGTAGTAAACGCGTCAGCTAACAAAAAAGGGGCTCCCGTTCACGGAGCCCCTTTTAAATTTGTTGCAATAAACCTGTTTTTTAGGCTTTTCCTGAAGATCCGAGCACTCTCATCCTGTCGCGAACCACTTCCGTAACAAAATCCTTAGCTTCACCGAAGTACTTCCTGGGGTCAAACTCTTTTGGATTCTCAGCTAAATGCTTTCTTAATCCAGCAAGGAAAGCAATCCTCAGGTCCGTGTCCGTGTTTACCTTGTTTATGCCTCTTCTTACTGCTTCCTGAAGCACTTCATCAGGAACACCTTTCGCACCTGAGAGGTCAGCTCCGTACTTCTCAGCCAGTTCCACCCATTGTGCAGGCACGCCACTGGCTCCATGAAGCACCAGCGGTAGCTGAGTCAGTTCCTTTACTTTGGAAATGCGGTCGTAGTCGATCTTTGCTTCACCTTTGAATTTAAAGGCACCATGGCTGGTACCCACTGCTGGAGCCAAGAAGTCAACTTGTGTTTCAGTTACAAACCTTTTGGCTTCATCGGGATCCACCAAAACGCTTTCTGCACTGGCCACATTGTCCTCAATGCCCATCAAGCGACCAAGCTCAGCTTCCACAGCCACACCAGCGGCATGTGCTACCTCCACAATTTGACGTGTAATCTTAATGTTTTCCTCAAGGGGCTTGTCAGAAGCATCGATCATGACAGAAGTAAATCCAGCCTTTATGGCAGCCATGACGTGTTTAAGATCGTGTCCGTGATCCAAGTGCAAAGAAATGGGTACGGGAACAGCATCTGCGTAACGACGTACCATGTCAGCTAAGATGAAAGCCCCCTTTTCCACGTCGCCGTCACCAGCATACTTCAAAGCACCTTCTGAAGCCTCAATGATGGCTGGCGAATTCTCCATTACCGCAGCTTTTACAATGGCTTGTATGAACTCCAAATCATTAACGTTAAAAGCACCCACACCGTAACCTTCGTTGTGAGCTTTGCTGAGAATGTCTTTGGTTTTTGCATATGGCAAATTAATCAACCTCCTTTCGTCATATACGAAAAAGACCTATCCTTACTCCATTCTACTCATGAGTTTTGCAAAAACCAGTGCATCTTTTGTTAAATTTTCTATTTTGGCGTATTCATCAGGTTGATGTGCCAATTCATCAATGGTGGCCCAAACCACCGAAGGTATACCAACTCTGCGTAAAGGAGCTGCGCAAGTGCCACCACCTATACCACCCACCTTGGTTTCAATGCCGCGTGTTTCCTTAATGACATCCGCCAAGGTCTTCACTAAGGGATGCTCAGGATCAGTGGGAGCTGGGGCATCGCTCCGCTGAACAATCTCCAGGTGTATACGAACCTTGTATTCGTATTCAAAGTAAGTTCTTAATTCATCAATGATTCTGAGTATGTCATCCAAGTTCTCATTAGGCAAAATCCTCATGTCCATGTAGAAAACATCGCTTCCTGGTATGGTGTTGATGTTCTCCACGTTCGCTTCTTTCTTTGTTATTTCAAAGGTGCTGAACGGTGGCTCAAACAGTTCGTCTCTGTCACTGAAATTGTCATGCAGAGCTTCGTCCACGGACAAGGCAAACATCATCCCTATCTTGTGAGCGTTTATACCGCTCCCTGGCATGGATGCGTGAGTTTGTTTGCCCATGACCTTGAACTTGAGCCACATCATGGATTTCTCAGCCACTTCGATGAAAGAGCCTTCACTGTCGCCGGAATCCGGTACTACAGCCATATCCGTGGGCTTGAAAATGCCTTGCTGGATCAGGTAAATAATGCCGTAATCTGAACCAGTTTCCTCATCTGCCACAAAAGCCAGCCCAATATTCACATTGGGTTTTACACCAGCCTCAATTAAAGCTTTTACTGCGAACAGACTGGTTATAACTGCCTGACCGTTGTCCTCAGCTCCACGTCCATAAATCTTTCCATCTTCCACGTGAGCTTCGAAAGGATCGTGGGTCCATAAACTGGGGTCACCCGCTGGAACAGTATCCAAGTGTCCTATGAACCACAGCGTTCTCGATGTATCTTTGCCAGGAAGAACTGCCAGCAAGTTTGGTCTTCCTTCAGGCACTAACGGATCTGGTGCTACAACCACTTTTGTATCCAAGCCCATTTCCTTAAGAATGGGCTCCAAGAATTTTACTCTATCCCATTCACTCTGCCCTTCGCCGGAGCGCACGTTTACGGCCTTAATGCTTACCAACTTGGACAACATTTCCACCATGTCTTCCTCATAACTCTTTACCAATTCCTCTAAATCTTTCATATGTGCTTTACACCTCCTTGTAAACTCTGACAAACACGTTCACTTCTTGTTGAAGCAAAGAATAACCAGTCTTTTCTTCATAATCCGCAAGCTGCATGACCATGCCTTTCTCGTCTAAGATGAATACCTCACCGCGATCCGTTGGACTGCTAAGGCTGAGTTTTTCAGGCACATCAATGTGACAAGGTGCATGCAAAGAATAAAGCTCCTCTAAAACCTGATTCTGCTGCTCAGGCTTCACAATTCGTTCTTCCACCACCTTCCACAACTTTCTTCGGAGAAGCTGATCACAAACTTCGGCACTTTTACGTCCACTAAGCTGAACAAGGCCCATGAGTGTTGGCTCGTCCAAGCGGATAAACTCGTCCAAAGCCTTCCACCTATCCAGTAATCCCTCCTCAATTGCTTCCTTAATCATGAGTTGCATCATGAGCTCAGCAGCTCTACTGGTTTTGTGGTAGTACACATTCTTGTACATGAGAAAGCGTCCCAGCGTCAAGCCGTAAATGTTGTCCACGACCTTTGCCCTGAATACCAAATGGCCATCCATGAGAAGGGCATTACCTGTGAGCCTGAAAATATCCACTGTGTTGAACGCACTAACACCAGTGAAGTAAGCATCTCGCGTTATGAAGTCCAGCCTATCGGCGCCCATGGGGCCATCAACGATATGGGCCCTGTAATCCCCTTCTTTGACAGCTGTCATGGTTTCCTTGAACGCCCACAGCACATAATCTTCCGCATTCTGAAATCCGTAAAGATGCGCTTCTTCCCTTAGACCCTCCAAAACCTTCCCGGAACATTGCTCCAGCAAATTCCCTCCAATGTACTCCATGAGGCTCATGCCAAGCTGCTCGTGGTTCATACCTAGCCATTCGCTCGCTGCATCCTCAAAGCAGTGGCTATAAGGACCGTGCCCCACATCATGTAGAAGCCCGTATAACGATGTGATTAAGTAATCTTCTGGGCTAAGCTCCAAGGAATCAGCATAAAGCTTCGCCACATTCATGGTCCCCAAGGAATGAGAGAAACGTGTGTGGACAGCAGCAGGATACACAAAAGGGGCTCCAGCTAATTGTGTTATCCTTCTGAGCCTTTGGAAAGCCACGTGGTCCAAAATGGCAGCCTCTAAGTAACTTAGCCTTATATCACCATAAAGAGGATCTCGAATAACTTTGGCAACTAACGGCCTCACAATTTCATTATATTATGCACCAAGTGAGATAAACTGTTCTTGAGGTGATGCGTGAATGGATCCAGCGAAAAAAATCTGGGGGCTTTTGTCTTCCATGGATCGTTTACAAGGGACTACTGGCTTAATTGAAGCTTCGCGAATTATTGCACAAGAAGCTGATGATTTGGGATTGGATGTGGTCACCCACGAATACCAGTACGACGGAAATGAAACAGTGATGGGCTTAACCATGCCCCTTGGTTGGGAGTTAACAGGTGGATTCTGCGAACTCACAAGTCCCCATAGGGAGCTTCTTTCCTCCTTTGAAGAGCACACATTGGCCGTAGTGCCTTATTCACCAGGAGGCACAGCACAAGGCTCTTTAGTGATACCTTTACCAGATTGGTCTAATACCAACGGTAAAATTGTACTCACTGATGAAGAACCGCTCATAGCCTTGCATAAAGCCTCAGAGCACGGTGCATTGGGTGTTATATGGTATCAAGACCGGGATGTGGATGTTTACACCTACAGGGGCTTGTTCCTTTGTGAAACCCACCTAAGAGAACTCAAAATGATCCCCATGGTACAGGTAAAGCCGAGTGCTGCAAGAAAATTGAAGAGATTAATGAGCAGCAATAACAGCGTGGAAGCGCATTTGGAAGTAAACAGTTCTTTTAAAGTGGAAAAGATGCCCGTTGTAGAAGCCAGACTAAACGCCTCTGAGAAAGCAAATGTGGTGCTTACTGCGCATTACTGCCATGTGGGCCCGGGTTCCGATGACAACGCTTCTGGTAGCGCTGGTTTGGTGCGCGTGGCACAAAAACTGATTAAGAACCCACCAAAAAACTTCGGAGTCATCTTCCTATGGGTTCCCGAACATTATGGCACAGTACAGTGGTTAGAAAAAGATGCCACTTTGCCCATGGAAGCGAATATAAACTTGGATATGATAAGTGCATCACAGCTCCTAAGTAATAGTGCCATAAACCTGAACCACAACCCGTGGCCTTTGCTTCATTCCACTGACGCTTACCTGTGGTTCCACCTTCAAGATCTGGCCAATCACCCTTCAAAACTGCTAAAGGTAACGGAACAAGGATACGGACTGGGATCTGACCATGCACCCTTTACCTTGAAGGGCATACCCGGAATCATGCCCATTACATGGCCTGATCGCTTCTACCATTCGTCAGGCGATTACCTGGACAAAACCGACTGGAACGTCTTTGAACTGATCACGGAAGCCGTGGTCAGGACCATAAACACGTTGGACAACCCTGAGGAAAACATCGTCAGGGGCTGGGCACACCATTTCTACGGTACTGAGGTTGCAAAGAACCCGCCAGGTGCTCAGATACTGGCTTATTTTCTTAATAGCAGGCTGAATACCGATTTTGAAACAACCTGGCTTCCCAGCGAAGCTGCTTCACCTTTCAAACCCATTATGCCACTGCAGAATCGTCAGATGTCCTACTTCTTGCAAGCCAGAACGTTCAAAGAAAAGCAAAACAACTTGGATGTTCTGCTGGCAGAAACGATCATACTCAGCCAGTTCATGGGCATGGACGATATTGAGACCGTACTGAAGGCTGAACTGGGAGACTTTAACCTGCAGCTTTACCAAGATGCCGTTAGTAGATTCTTAGAAAAGCTCTAGTCTTCCTTCTTCTCAAAGGTGCCAGTGCTGCCGCATTCGGGGCACTTCTTGGGCTTGCACTTGCCTTCTTTTTCATAGCCGCACACGCTGCACTTCCAAACTGCCATAAGCTACCAGTCACCTCCCACCTTATCTGGAAACATTCTAACTCAGAGTGTGAGTTTTTTGCAGTGGACATGTTGCTAAAATATTGATTAACCATGTTGGGCGTTTATGTAAATACGCTTGCCGTTTTGGCCGGTGCTTTTGCTGGCTTAGTTTTCATAAAACCGTTACAAACATACAGGCACGTGATAACGGAATCGGTGGGAGTACTGGTACTTGCATTAGGCATATATGGCATAAAAGATATGGGCAGTCCTGCCATCGTACTCATCTCTCTGTTAGTAGGTGGCATTTTAGGTACTGCACTGGATATTGAAGGGCATTTGGGCCGATTAACCCAGTCACTCCAGGAACGATATCAAGGACAGCAGTTAACTGAAGGCTTTGTCTATGCAACAACGTTGTTTGTGGTAGGTCCCATGACCATCATCGGTAGCATTAATGCTGGTCTCATGAAGGATTATAGCATTCTTTTCTTAAAATCTGTCATGGATGGGTTTTCCGCCGCGGCTTTATCGGCAGCCTACGGAATAGGTGTCTTCCTCAGTGCCTTACCCGTATTAATATTACAGGGAGCCATAGCATTGTTCAGTGCACAGCTGTCTTTCCTTAAATCCCCCATGTACATGAGTGATTTTTCTGCCGTGGGTAATCTGTTGGTAGCCATGATAGGACTGAGAATGCTCGGTGTGAAGGAAATAAAGGTGGGAAACTATATTCCGGCCTTACTTGTTCAGATTTTCTTGGCTTGGCTTATGAGTACTTTGGTATAATAGATTAAGTGCTATGAGCTCTAAAAAGCCGAAAAAACAGCAGCCACAACAAAGCAAGAAGAACAAATCTAAGCAGCGAAAAGGAATGCAGCTGTGGGCGCGCATCGCCATCGTGGTTTTGGTGATAGCTGCACTGTTTTTCATCTCTTACGCTCACCTCATACCTTTGCTTTTTGCCTCAGAAGATCGCCTGCCAGCTAATTACGCTCTGAACTTGAAAATCCTAAACGATGTGGAACCAGCAGAAGATGAGGAAAGAAACTACATCAACGTGGACAATGAAAACAGGTGTGTGGATGTAAGTTACGCTGTTCAAAGAGAAAATGCTCGCAGTTGGTTACTTTTTCAAGGCGGTCTGCCTTCAGAGTTGGGGGTAAAGTACATTCTAAGCACTGAAACTCAAACCTCAACCGGGGAAGAATGGACACCAGTTAACATGTCCATGTCCAACGTTAGGACTAGCGTTGACTTCAGTGCGTGCGCCTTAGAAAATGGCGGAGAGCTCAGAGACACGCTTCTGGCGGCCACAGCTGCAGCCAGGGTTGCCACATTTTTTGGCGTATTAGAAGAATCTGGGGGTTCTTCCGAAATCATACTGAACGCACCGCCGCAGGTAACTGTTGATTTACCACAAGTGGTAACTCCAACATTTTCTTTTACTGTGACTGCTACCGATGGACCTTACTCAAAACCTACCAAGATAGCCGTCTCGGTGTTGATTCCCCAGCCCAATGGAACCTACATTGAGAACAATTTGTACACCACTCCCGAGAACGAGAATTATGACGGACCTGTGACGGTTTCCGCTCATCTGGAGCCAGGCTCTTATGTAATACAAGTAGCAGTCACCGACAATATGTACAATGTGAAAACAGTGAAAAAGGAAATCACTGTGAAATGATTTTCGCTGATCTCCATTTGCACTCCCAGTGGTCACCTGATGGTCAAGAATGTATATCTCATATTTTTTCGGAGTGCATTAGAAAGAACTTCACTCACATAGCCATAACGGATCACTTAGATCTTCAAGATCCTTCGGGCGAGGAAGGAGTAAAAGACCTTGAGCGCTACTTGGCTGATATTGAGTACACCGGTCGGAACTTTCCAAATGTGAAGATCCTCAAGGGGCTTGAAGCTGGTGTTAACAAGAACAACCTGCGTGAAACTGAAGCGCTTATCGCACCGCACAGGTTTGACATGATTTTGCTGTCCATACACAGTTTCGGCAATATTAATGTGGCGAAACCCCCTGTCAACATGGACCATTCATCTTTCATCAAGGCATATTTAGAAGAAACGCTCTTTTGTGTATCTTACATGGAACAGTATCAGGTGTTAGCGCACTTAGATTATCCAGCCCGCTACACACCTTTCACACTGCAAGATTACATGGAAAATGCTGATTTGGTTGAAGAAGTCTTAACTGCTCTGATAAAGCGCAGAAAGGCTTTAGAATTGAACACGGCTCGATTAGACAGACCAGAAAACTTCAGAATCATGCAGTGGTTTCTTCAGCAGTATACACGGTTAGGTGGGTACATGGTCACTGTGGGTAGTGATGCCCACAAGTTGGAAGCCATCGGCAGGAACTTTGATCGTGCCCAACAGCTTCTAAACTCCGTCGGACTGGATCATCTTACCGTCTTTGAAGATACGCGACCAAAACAACTTTCTTGGACCTCATACTCAGTGGAACTTCGCGAGCGAAAATCCTAAGAAAAAGTGGTTAGTTCAGGCTCTTGTAAGTAAACCCTCTTAACATTATTCGCCAATGCTGCTATGAGTTTGGTAATCTACTTTCATAATACTTAACGAATTCCTCAGCGCTTAGTAACACGCCTTCATACCCCATTGCTCTCCACAGTTGGGTCACATAGGGTGGCTCCAAGTACGCAGTCCTTAGTACGTCTTCTTTTGAGAAGACTTCGCGTGTGGGGCCATCCAGCAAGAGTTCCCCTTTGCTAAGCACAATCACCCTTTGGAAACACTCACCCACAAAATCCATATCATGTGTAATGGTTATAACCAGTTTTCCACAGTCAACCAAGTTGCGAACAATGCTTTTGATCTTTGTTTTGCCCCACCAATCCTGCGCAATGGTGGGTTCGTCGAAAATGACAATGTCGGTGCTCATAGACAGTATGGATGCAATGCTCACCAGCTTTCTCTCAGACAGAGAAAGGTCATAGGGGTTTTCTTCCTTTTTATCCACCAAAGAGACTGTCTCCAAAGCTCTTATTGCGTTTTCTCTGGCTTCCTCCACACTTTGACCAATATTAAGTGGGCCGAACATGACTTCGTCCAGAACTTTGTTCTTGAATATTTGGTCGTTGGGATTTTGAAATACTAACCCGACAGTTTTGGCCAATTTGGCAGCCGTGGTCTCTTTCGTATTAACGCCCTTTATTAAGATATCGCCGGTATTTGGCTTAAGCAATGCCTTTAACAATTTGACCAAAGTGGTTTTGCCAGATCCGTTTTGCCCAATAATGGCCACACTACCCTCATTTAATGAGAAGGTCACATCTTTTAGAACGGAAACACCTTCTGTGTAAGCGAAACTGACGCTGTTAACTTCTATGAGGTTCACTGATCATTAACCTCCGCATCTGTTCCAAAGTTACTGGATATAGACCAGTGTCATTATCCTTTATATTCAGCCTTTTGGCAATGCTAGTAAACACAGGTGGTTCAACGCCATAAGTTTCCAAGTCGGAACGTGAAAATACCTTTTCCGGTGCTCCAAAATCTATCACACGTCCCTCATTCATGAGCATGACCTTATCAGCATATTGAGCTATTTTCTCCATTTTTTGTTCCACCATGATTATGGTTATACCTTCTTTACTTAAGCTTTGCACAGCTTTGAAGACTTCCTCCGAACCCAAAGGATCTAACTGCGATGTGGGTTCATCCAGAACAATGATACTGGGCTTCATGGCGATGATGCTGGCAATGGCCAGTCGCTGCATTTGACCACCCGAAAGCTCAAAAGGATTCCTGTCTTTGTATTCGTAAAGTCCCAGGAGTTTTAGTACGTAATCTATCCTATCTACCATCTCAGAACGCTCGAAACCAAAATTCTCCAAACCAAAAGCTACTTCCTCATACACGGTGAGTTTGGCAGCTGTAACCTGGGTGAAGGGATTTTGAAACACTATACCGATGTGTCGTGCCAGCTCGCTCACATCGCTACTAAGCACCTCAACACCATCCACAACCACACGGCCACCATAGGCACCTTTATAAAAATGGGGTACTAGTCCAACCAAAGCTTCACACAAAGTAGATTTTCCAGCAAGGTTCTTGCCGATTATGCCTATGAACTCACCTTGCTCCACTTCGAAACTGACACTGTCCAGTGCCAAGCGCTCCGTAGAAGGATAGCGGTATTTAAGGTTCTCCACCACAACAGCTTTCACAGTACCGTAAACCTCGCCACAAGGGAAATTACGAGCGAAGCAATAAGTGCCCACTGCAAAATCTTGTCCAAAACCAATGGCTCTCTCTCGTAAAGGAATGTCTTCTTGCCTGATGCGCTAAAACCCCTCACTTCCAATGCCATGGCACGTTCCCTGGTTTCCAGCAGCGAGCTCATGACCACAGGACCAATTAGTGGTATGAACGCTTTTAACCGAACCCATAAACTGCCTTCTGTTTCCAACCCGCGGGATCTTTGTGCATCCATGATGCTGTCAACTTGAGACATCATCTGGGGAATAACTTGCAGTGCAGAACTTAGCACGTAACCAAAGCGTGGAGATAAACCTCTTTTCACCAATGACTGAATTAAGTCGGACGGCCTAGTAGTAAGGACCAGTAGCGCAAAAGCAAGCAAGACATCTAAAACACGTATGCACAGTGTTAGGGCATAAAGCAACCCTTCTTTATAGAAGGTCAAGCCAAAGATCTCAACAGCAGGCGTTTTATTCCCTGGCATGAACAGACCCTGAATGATAACTATGGAGATCAGTATGAGGAAACTAAAACCCAAGAGCGGTAACACTCTTGGAAACACCTTGGCATACAGGAGTAACACGCAGCTCAGCAGAATAAAAACAGCACCTACCCATCTGAAGGGCAGGATGACAAAAGGTATCAATATGGCAATAAGAATGTACAGAAGCTTGACCATGGGATCAAGCTTCTGTACAAACGTGTCTGCTTCAACGTATAAACTTAAAGCGCGGGCCATGGCAAATCAAAATTAGTCAAGCTTCTCTAAAGCCTCTTCACCCTCATACATCTGCACCAAACGCTTCGGCAAACTGACAAAGATCAGAAAAGCGATGATCACAGTGGCAACTTTGTCAGGCAAATCCACCACGAGTTCATCCAAAAAAGACGAGAGCCAAACAGGAACACCATGTGCAATGAGGTAAGCATACAGCGCATCTCCCCAAACGTTGCCCGTTTGACCGCCCCAGAATATGACATTCAGCGGAGTGGAAACCACTGCTGCCACCAACGCTACTACCAAGCCAACCACTACGGCTCTCCACAAATTATTAATACGTCCTCTGTACGCCATGATACCCACTGTGAGACCAATGGCCGCACTGGTCAAAGCGTAAACGAAAGAAATTGGATCCATGGTTAGTCCATAGATGATGTTGTTGATGGCTCCTGATATGGCTCCTACGATGGGTCCTGAAAGCATACTGGCAATTACCGTACCAATGGAATCCAGCCACAGTGGAAGCCTGAGAACCTGCGCAAACAACTTTCCCACGTAGTTAATACCCACGGCAACGGGAATAAGTACTAAAACTGGTGTGGAAAAACTAAATGACCACATACTTTTCTTGTTCATGATGTGTAATCCACCTCCTATCCCTTTTCCACATTATAAAGGCAAAAAGGCTTTGTTTTTAGTTAGGTCGAGGAAAGTTTTCCTGAGCTCCCAGCACAAAGTGCCTAATTGCCCAGGCTACTCCACCTTCGTTGTTACTTTTGGTCACTGCCTTGGCAAACTTTTTGACCTCTTCAACGGCATTCCCCATGGCTACCGGGAAACCCACCAAGGGCATGATGTCAATGTCATTGTAGGCGTCTCCTATGAACATGACCTCTTCTGGTTTGACGCCAAAATGCTGGCAAAGGTAATTTAAAGCTTCACCTTTTCCCACCTTGGGCCCAAAAACCTCGTAAAATGCCTCATCTTCTCTGGTAAGCGATTTAATGACTGTGAAGTTATCGCCGTCACCCAGTTGTTCCAAAACACGTAAGATTCTCACTTCATTACCAATAAGAGCTACTTCCGCCACTTCATCTAAGATGAAGTCTGTAACGTCCTCAACCTGCTCCAACCTCACAGCATTTCTTTTAAGATACGCACTGAAGGAACCTTCATAATCTCGGTCAACGAGCATGTCTTTTTCCGTGAGAAAATCCCTGTAGAGTATGTAAAAAACCCCCTCTATACGGCAAAATTGAATCACAGATTTTGCCATTCCACCGGACAGCCCCACCTTTCTAATAACTTCACCTGAGTAGGGCCTGTAAATGAAGGCACCATTTTGAAGTACCACTGGCACATCCAACTGCAGCTTGTCAATGATTTCTTTAGCAGCACCGTAATTGCGACCAGTAACCAGCGTAACCAATACACCGCTACGCAGTGCCTCTTTTACAGCTTCTTCATTTTCTGGCGGAAGCGTTTTATCGTCTCGAACCAGTGTTCCATCAATGTCAATGAGTATGAGTTTAACCAAGCACTTTTCACCTCTTCTTGATTGTAACATTGCCCAGAAAGCCCTTTTTCAAGCATGGCAAGGAAGCATCTTCTCGGACATGACTTAACATTTTCCCAGTACTCGCATAGAGCTGGTGCACAATTATACTTATGGAAAACCTATGTCAAAAGTCGTCGGAGGTAATTTATGAGCAAACCTGAACACAGCAGTGGTTATTATCTGATAACGTTCCCTTCGGTCCATCACGCCATGGCTTTTGAAGACAGGCTCAGAGACAGCCCCATAAAGTTTCAACTAATCCCCGTACCTAGGCAAATAAGTGCAAGCTGTGGAGTAGCGGCGAAGATACAGCACATGAACCAGGAAGAAGTTTTGCAACTACTGGAACATTACGAGGTGAGCTTTTCAGGAGTGTACTTCTACTCTGATGACGGCTCTTCTGAGCCGCAGCGGGTACTATGAAGGGTTAGCTGAGCACCCTGACGTCGCCCGACCTTTTTGTTACCTTAACGGCGTCAAAATACTCCAGCAGAGCCAATGCATCGCGTCGGCTCACACCAAGTAGGTCCCTGAAAGCTCCCAGGGTGATCTGTCCGTGTTCCTTTAGATACTCCACCAAAAGCGACCTTGCTTCATCCACGGCGGATCCAGATAGGTACTCTCCACTGGGCAGTTCTACCACATCGCCCGTCTTAACTAAGAAATGTAGTACGGGTACCTCCGACGCGGACTTTAGGATTTCGTCGTCCCTGAGCGGTTTGAAGCGCGACTCTGTTAAAGCCTTTATGATGCGCTCCTTTACTTGCTCATCCTTTGAAGAAAGTGCAGGTTTGAAGCCTTTGAGCCACACCACTTGTTCCCTGACCTCAATGAGCCCATCTTGCTGCATGAGCCAAAGCATGAGATCAAACTGCTTACCCTTGGCTTCCCTGAGAACCTTCTCCTTGAGCTCTTCCTTTGACATGCCTTCCTTCAGAGGAAATCTTTTGTGGTAATCCTCAAGCAGCAGCTTAACTTGTTGCTTAAGCTGCTCGTAACGCAGTTTGTGGTAAACATGGGTCACCGAACCATGGTTTATTCTGACCAAGTTTTCCGACGTAGCCAGTATGTCTTCACTCACCCCGAACTTCTTAGTTAGTTCCTCCACTGTCCAAGCCACACCACTTTCGTAAACGGCTTGTTCTACCTGGAATGTCTTGCCTTTGTGTTCTATGTTGTACAGTTCATTGATTATCTGCTCTTTGTAACGCTTGTGCTTTCGTGCATTGGGCACCAAAACTGTGCCCCCACCTATGGTTTCCATGGGAGAGTAGCTACGAACAACGAAGCGATCCGTGGGCAGCACGCACACGAAAGACTCCAGTTGCATCTGAGCATAGCAGCTTTCCCCACCCCTAAGCTCGTCCCTATCAAGGAGCACAACCCTGCCCATGACCTCAGAGGCGCCCACATAGAACCTTATCCTGGATCTGTTCCTGAGTGGTTTTACGTTGCTCAGTAGCGTGAGTTTTACATCCAGAACACGTGAAGGAACCAGTGCACCCTTAGGTGCAATCACATCACCCCGCTCCAACTCCTCCACTTTCACATTGGACAAATTCACAGCAGTTCGCTGACCAGCATAAGCAGCTTCCACAGGTTGTCCGTAAACCTGTATGGAACGCACCCGTGAAGTGAGCATCTTGGGGTAAATCACCACCTCGTCGCCCACCTTTAAAGTGCCGGAAATCATGGTACCAGTTACCACTGTGCCGTGTCCCTGCAGCGTAAACACACGGTCAATGGGCATCCTGAAAATGCCATCGTGGCTGCGCTCCTCGATGGATTGGGCAAGCCTATCTAACTCTGCTATGAGCTTGTCCAAACCCTGGCCCGTGGTGGAGGAAACAGGAACAACGGGGGCATTCTCCAATATGGTTCCTTTAAGCCCTTCTTTGACCTCCTCCTCAACCAAAGCAAGCCATTCGTCATCCACCAAATCACACTTGGTAAGTACCACGATGCCCTTTTTCACATCCAAAAATGAGATAATCTGCAAGTGCTCCACCGTCTGTGGCATGATGCCCTCATCAGCTGCTATGACCATCATCACGATGTCAATACCATGAGCACCTGCCAACATGTTTTTGATGAACTTTTCGTGACCTGGAACATCAATAATGCCAGCTCTTATACCTGAAGGCAAATCCAAATAGGCAAAGCCCAGATCCGTGGTCATACCACGTAATTTCTCTTCTTTTAACCTGTCAGTGTCTTTACCCGTGAGAGTTTTTATGAGTGTGGTTTTTCCGTGGTCGATATGCCCCGCTGTACCAATTATTACGTTTTTCATATGCTTGAGGCGATGTCTTGCAAGGCTTCAAAGATGACCTGAAAGTCTTCATCCAGAAGTGTGCGCACATCCAAGGTAACCTTGTCTTCCATTGTGCGCGATATGATGGGTACGTCCCTGTGACGTAGCCTGCGCTCCAGCTCTACTTCACTCATGGAATCAACTTCCAGGTACACACCAAAAGAAGGTAGCTGCTCCCCTGGTAAAGAACCACCACCTGCTGCTGAATTTACCTGTATTACGCAGCATGTAACACCCTTTATAGTACTTAGCATATCTTTCAAACGGTTTGCTCTTTCTTGTAGCTGCTGCAAAGGCATGGCCATCATCCTTAGGCTGGGAATGGCTTCCACAGGATTTCCGTCCCTGTAAATACGTAGCGTGCCTTCAAGCATGCTTAGGCAAAGCTTATCAACCCTGAGCGCACGGGTTAGGGGATTCTTCTTCATGGCATCGATGAAAGCTTTTTTCCCCACAATGATGCCAGCTTGTGGACCACCCAGTAGCTTGTCACCACTAAAAGTGACAATGTCCACACCCGCATTTACCACTTCCTGCACAGTGGGTTCTCGAGCTATGCCGTACCTGGAAAGGTCAACCATGACGCCGCTACCCAAATCCATCATAGTGGGCAAAGCATGTCTTTTACCAATGCGGACCAACGTCTGAATATCCACTTCCTCAGTAAAACCTATGATGCGGTAATTACTGGTATGGGCTTTGAACAGCAGTCCCGTGTTCTCTCCAATGGCACTGGTGTAATCTTCTACGTGAGTTCGGTTAGTGGTACCCACCTCTTTAAGAATGGCACCACTTTGCGCCATGACATCAGGTATGCGAAAAGACCCACCTATTTCAATGAGTTCTCCGCGAGAAACAATGACCTCTTTACCCTTTGCCAGAGTATTAAGAGCCAGAAAAACTGCTGCAGCATTATTGTTAACAACCAATGCCCCTTCAACACCTAATAGTTCTCTGAGCAAACCCTCCACATGCGCGTAGCGAGAACCACGCGCGCCTTCAGTAACGTCATACTCCAGCGTGTTGTAATGGAAAGCAACTTCTTTGAGCTGCTCTTCCAGTACAGAAGGCAAAAGGGATCTGCCTAAGTTTGTATGAACGATTATGCCAGTCCCGTTGACAACCCGCCTCAGACTGTGTAGGTCACGCTCATGAAGCAATGTGCGCAGATCCTCAACCAAGGCACTTATATCCACAGAATGGATCGTCCCTTCACTAATGCCTTGGCGCCACTTTTCAAGCACCAGGCGAACCGCGTTTACTAAGGAATCGTGACTACGTGTTTCCCCAAGTTCGGCTACTTGTGGAAGTTTCAAGAACTCATCAACTGATGGAAGTAGCCGAAAGAGGTTTTGGTTGCCCGTATTCTCTTTTTCCGTCGCCATATATATCTTTATTATTACACAGGCACTTAGGCAAGTACTACCAAGATACGCTGCGCAAAAAACCTTATACCACTTTGATGGCCACGTCTTCTTGCTCAGTAACGTAGCCAACTACGTGGGCTTCAATATGGGATTCTTCTTTAAGCTGAGAAATAAGAGTAAAGGCTTTCTCCTCTGGCATGGCAATAAGCAAACCGCCAGAGGTCTGAGGATCAAATAGTATATCGTTTATGGCATCCTCGGGAGAAGACAATGCAACTTTGCCTTTCAAGTAATCTCTGTTCCTGTAGGTACCAGCAGGTATGAGACCCATTTGAGCCAACTCAAGAGCACCCTCAATGACGGGCACAGCATTCCTTTGTATGACCAGCGTTGCCCCGCTGCCTGATGCCATTTCATAAGCATGGCCCAGAAGTCCAAAGCCGGTTATGTCAGTGCAGGCATTTGCCTGGAGATCCACCATGAGCTTAGATGCTTCTTTATTCAATGTTCTCATTACTTCCACAGCCTTAGCGGCAACCTCAGATGGACACAAATCACCCTTAATAGCTGTGTTGATAACACCAGTACCCAGGGGTTTGGTTAAGACCAATACATCGCCCACCTTTGCCGTATTGTTTCGCACAATGCGGTGCGGTTCCACGTAGCCAATGACGCTGAGACCGTACTTGGGCTCGTCATCATCAACGGAATGTCCACCAGTGACAATGGCTCCAGCTTCCTTTACCTTGTCCCATCCACCCCTTAGTGTTCTTTCCAGCAGCTCCATGTAGCAACTGGGCCAGCATACCACATTCAGTGCAAATGCTGGTTGTCCGCCCATGGCATAAATGTCGCTAAGAGCATTGGCAGCAGCTATTTGCCCGAAAACGTAAGGATCGTCCACCACCGGTGTGAAAAAGTCCACCGTGTGAATGGCTGCCATGCCTTCAGGTATTCTGTATACGGCAGCGTCTTCGTTGGTTCCCAAACCCACTAAGAGGTTTTTATCACGGAGCTCTTCACTTTCAAACTGGTGCAGTACCTGCGCCAGGGCCTGAGGGCCAATTTTCGCCCCTCAGCCAGAAGCTTTCGTCATCTGGGTTAATCTGATACCCTCTTCCATGTCGCGGTACTGCACCTCCTCCCTGCTTAATATGTCCCCTTCAAACAGAGCTCTCTCTTATTTCATTGCCTCCTGAAGGAGTTTCATGGCTTCCTCCAGGTCTTCCTCGCTGACCCTGATTACCGGACCAGTGCAGCCCATTCCGCTCTCAGCATAAATGCCGTGAGACCAAAGAAGCTTGACCATGTCCTCCAGTTCCAGGACATCAATGCCTGATATTTCCTCCGCTACGGGCTTTGGCTCGGGCATTTTTACTTCTTGCCCTTCAGCCGCAGCTGCCTTTTCCTTCTTGCTGAGGAGATCCTTCCACCCAATGCGGTTAAGCATTTCAAATTCCTGACGTGCAACCTCCTTAAGGTTGCCTTTTACCAGATCCGCTGCAAACTTTATGGCTTTCGCGGCAACAGGCGCACCCGAAGCTCTTGACAAAATCATGATGATCCGATCATAACCCTCGCCAATGCCGGGACCGTAACCAAAACCGATGGATTCGTAATCTCCACCAGTGGTAAACGCAGAAAGTATTTTAACCAGTAGGTTACCAGTCAGCGTGTCGGTCACCATGACATCGCAGGAAGCAGCAAGCAGATCGTTGCCCCGCATGACCACACCGCCATCTTCCCTGAGAGACTGGGCAAACTTTATGAGGTAGCCCCTTTCCTTAAGTTGATTAAGTACTCTTTCCACCTGTCTTGCGCCGTCCACGTTTAGTATGCCAATGGTGGGCTCTTTGATGCCCAAAGCCTTAGCCACAATGTTACCGTAAACAGCGTTTTTCACCATGGCTTCCACGCGGTCTGCAGCAGCAGTACCCGTGGTAGTAGCCAGCAGTATTTCTTTGCCCTTAGCTGGCGTTACCAGTCTTCCCACCGTGGACACACCCAGCGGGAAGTTGTAGTGCATGGTCACACAAGCATCGATCTCGTGCTTGTCCAAGAGCTCTTCCATGAGGCAGTGACAACCTTCCAGTGTCTCAGCTTCATAGCACTGCAAAGAGCTGTTGCCCCTTGCTCCAATGAGTACCACTTCCACGTCGTCATAAAGCTTCTGGGCAAGCTCCGCTCCACGGATTATCTCTTCAGTGCCGTGCTCACTGCCCAGTGTGGTAATGCCCACTCTGACTTTCTTTCTGTATTCGCCTTTTTCCAAGAAGTCCGCTACTTGTTCTAAAATGTCAGCCATTAGCTTTTTATCCATGGTTCCCCTACACCTCGCCGTCTCTTAGGCGCTCAGCCACGTCTCGGAGGACATCTGCCAGCATTTTACGCAACTGCTCCTCCTCGCCTGCTTTTGCCTCGGCAGGTTTCTCTTCTTCCTTGCCCTTGTTGTTCTCAATGAGGAAAGAAACACCATCAAACTGGTTTGTCATCCGACTAAGGAACAAGCTTCCTTTCCCAATAACCATGACCCGAGAAAGCTTTCCCTCCAGTATCTTTTCTCGAGCATAGCCCATTATGGGCACCCCTGAGGGAATATGACCCTGGGTGGGTGCGAACCCGGGCATGCCGTGCTTCTTTATAAACGTATGCATGTCTTCTTTGGAAATTTCGCCACGCTTCACAGCCAGCGCAGCGATCATCTTGTAATTGGACTTAGGAACATCTCCCGCACCAGCGGGTTCTGTGACCTCTGGATTCTGCATTTCGGGAGCGTACTTGTCCACATCCTGCAAGTTCAAACCCAGCTTCTCCAGTGGTTTCACGGTCAAAGCCCCCATGACCTGCTGTGGTGATGAACCAGTACCCACCGTGTGCACACCAATACTGTCCAAACGTATTTCGGGGCTCACACCATCATTTTCTGATATGAGCACGGCGAATCCGCCCAGTATATCCTCCAGCAGTGGTACGCCTTTCTTTACGTGCTCCTTGGCGTTCATACCAAGTTTCGCCGTGGCACCCCCAGCTACCACTACCACATTCTTAAAGACTCCTGACGCCACCATGGATGCTGCATGAAGAATGGCATGAGCTGGACCTGCACAGAATCCACGCACGTCAGAACCCGTAGCATTCGCAGTGCCCACTATCTCACCAACGGCTTTTGCAAAATTGCCTCCACCTCTTTGGTTCATGTCGCCGCAAGCTTCCTCAGAGCATTCGATGATGTATTCAACAGCACCCGGATCCATGTTCGCATTTCTTAGCAGATGCTTCAAAGCCAAAATAGCAGATGCCTTGGTTGCCAGGTTTTCAAGCATGACGTGAGCTGCCAGTGTTTCATCCATGTCATGTGCCTTTCTTACACAGCCCACCACTTTTCCACCCAGCTTCAGTGGAATACCTTCATCTTCTATGTGCTTGTCAATCTCATTTAGTGGTTTTCCTTTTAGCTTAGCAAGGTCTTTCTCGTCCAGTAAGGGGTGCTTAGAGAGCTTTTCCCTAACCTGATCTACAAAGGACTCCTCCAGCCAAACCAAGTCAAAAACGTCAGCTATTTGCATGAGCCCATAGAACTCATCTTCTGGCATTATTTCTCCGAACTTGCCAAACCTCTTTGCCTCGGTCAAATGCTCATACCAGGGTTGAGGAATGTTCTCCAGCTCTTCAGGATCCATGTTACCAATGAAAACTTGGTTCGGTGGATAAGCCACGCACTGTTCATAGCTTCTAATAAACTGGGTAGCTTTTTGTAGAAATTCAGAATCCTTGTTCTCTGCCCTCTCCAATGTGAATGTGGTTCCTGCTTCCGTCATAATGTTTGGTGTGTGTACCAGCACAAAACTTGTACCCTTCACTACGGGCTTCATCGCACAAACTCCCTTCCTTGCAGTGTTTTTTTCTTTAAAAGCACACAAAAAACAATGCTCTCCACTTTTTAGTGTGTGTGACCACTCTTCGTTACTTCTCTTATGGAATTATCTCACGGATGCACATCAATAAGGGGCGGTTCAACCCCTATGGGTGAGCCGCCCCTTTTCACTTTTTTACTGCCACTCAAAAACCGTCTGGGTGTCAATGTCAGTTTGCAAAGCATCTAAAGCTTTCCCGATGATCTTTCTTCTTAGAGCTTTTTCCTCTTCTTTGGACAGTTCTGGATTACCCAGTGGGTGAGGAATTGCCACCGCAGGCACTATCCTGTTAGCTCCTACGGTCTTGGAAATTGGAACAATGGTACAAATGTGAACAGTGGGCAGCCCTGCCCTCTCAAGTTCTTTTACCATCGTTGCACCGCAACGAGTACAAGTCCCTCAGGTGGAGGTTAGTATGACTGCTTGCACTCCGGCATCTTTCAATTCCTTCGCAATGGCTTGGCCATACTGCTGAGCCTTGGCAACCGGGGTACCGTTGCCTACTGTGGCGTAGTAGTACCTGTGGAGCTTGCCTATCTTTCCTTCTTTTTCCAGTTCTCTCATGACATCTACAGGCAATACCCTGTTGGGGTCTTCGTTAGCGTACACGGGGTCGTATCCTCCGTGAGCAGTTTGGTGCGTTTCGGGGCTTAGTGCTTCAATACCCTCCAAATCGTACTTTCCAAACTTGCTGGCACTGGAAGATTCTATGTGATCAGGATTGCCCTTCGGCACAATACCGCCTGACGTTACCAAAGCCACGAGTGCTTTGCTGATGTCCTTCACAGCAGGAGCCGGCGGTACACGGTCGAATTCTGGCATGGGCAGTTCTGTGGTGTAAGGCTCGCCTTTTAGCTTCTTTACAAGCATATCCACTGCCCGCTTAGAACCACGTTCTTGGGCGAAATAATTCTTTCTAATGCCCCTGGGAATGTAGCCCTCTTCCTCTGGAGAACCAATTTCTTCTTTATTCACCAGCTTCAAAGCCAGTTTGACCATCTTTGTTACGGCGTCCTTCATCTGTGCAGCTGAGTCACCCGTCTTAATAACATAGACGTCTTTCTTGCACAGATCCACACCGGGGTTCTCCGGATACATGCCGGTCACCACAGGAATGCCAAACTTTTCCTGCACGGCTTTGCACACTGTTGCGCATGCAATTCCGTACCGCCCAGCAAAGAACGCAGGACCAGCCACAAACAGATCCGGCTGGTACTGTTCCACCATGCGAAGGATTTCTTCCAAGGCTTCATCCACGTGCTCGTTGAAATACGAGTCACCGCAAATAACGGTAGCAACTACCTTACCTTGGTCACCCAACGCCTGTTGCAAAGCCAATCCAGGACCAACGGGGCCCTCTTTAACCAGAGGTGGAGTGTCTGCCTTGTCTTCGCCACCTATTTGCCCAAAGAACTGGTTTATGTAATGCACTACTTTTAACATTCCATCACCTCCTCATGGGCAGCACAGCATTTGAAAATGTATCTTTCGCTCTCTTCAAACATTCCCATTAGAACTTGCTGTACTGCTCCCTTATGGACTTAACCGCATTGGTTATTGCGTCCACATCCAAAACCATTTCCACAATACCTAGTTGCTCTTCGTAAACCTGGGGATCTATTTCTTGCTTGATTTCGGGTTCCACGATGTGATAAACGGGGAGTCCCAAAGCCACACCTGCTAGCGGGCCAGCAAAGCTGGGGTCACCGTTAGTAACGGTTTCAGCAAAAATTGATGCTCCATCTGGGTCACTGTTGCCCAGAATCACAACAACATTTTCAGGTCCGTACTTCTCGGCTATTTCTTTTATACGACCTTGAACCTCAAGGTCCATTGCGCCTGCAGCTGTTCAAACAGAGCATTCCGTAGTGGAGAATACTACTTCTGCTCCAGCTGACTTAATGCATTCTTCGATGGCTGGACCAGGAACTCCATCTCTTTCGCCTACAATGATTACTTTCTTTCCTTCTAACATGGACTTACTCCCTCCTTGTACATATATATGGCTTAGTACCCTTTTGCTGCTAATGTGCCGAAGCCCACTTCTGAAGTAGAAGCTGTTATGGCTTGAAGTTCCACGGTTATGCTTCCGTCAGGAGCTAATGCACCCTCAAAACCGCCTGCGATAACATTGGCGGCTTCAGGATGGCCTATGACTTTCTTCATGGGCGGTAGTTGAATCACTTCATTTGCATTGCCCACAGATACCACCGCGTCAGCGGTCTTATCCACGTCTGCCAAAGACTGCGACTGACCATCTCTGCCCGCGTATTCATCAGTGATGAGTACCGTCTTAATGCCCTTTTCAGAGATCTTCTTGCAGTTCATGATAAGGTCAGTATCAGGGTTCCCGAACCCCTCCTCATTGATGATTACGGCATCCAGGCCCAAGTACTCCACCAACTTGGCAGTGTAGTCGGAAGAACGCTCCTTGTCAGCCAAAGTAACATTTTCGTTGGTAATTATCACACCGACAAAGTTGTAGTCCTTTCCATGACGCTCATACAAGTCCTCAATTATGGGGTTGTTCTGGTGAACATAAGTGGGATTTTTGTCGCAAGCAGACACGCAGTTACCGCTTACAATGGCACCATCCATGGGCTCTGCGGGATACATGAACGTGGGGAGAATCTTTTTCGCATCCACGCCATAAACATATGTATCATGGAGCAGACCTTGGCTCTGTAACTGATACACATATCCTACTCGGGGCAAGTCAGGGTATTTCTTCACGCTTTCAAACAGTGGCAATGTCTCATAAACCTTAACTTCGTCAGGCTCTACGTTTCTGCCAGCTTCTCCAATCAAAGCCGCAGCTCTAAGACCTGCCAGCCTTACCACTTCTTCATGCTCGTGCTTTGGCAAACCCTCCACAGGCTCGCACACCACAACAATGTTCAATGTCTTGGAAAAAGGAGTGTATTTGGCGCCTTCTCCAGACATGTCGATGATGCCTTCCTGGAAGCCCACAATGGTTCCCGTGGTAACCACAGCGGTGTTCTTCAGTACATGTGTGCGTCCACTGCCAACCGTGGTTACTTTGCTTATAAATCCTGGGAACACACCACCCGGTCCCTCTACTTTGACTCGTGGTTCAATGACATCCTTTACTGGGATGATCCTGACCTCCTCGCCCGGCTTAGCCAACTCAATATCCACTTTGGCTAGCCGAGGATCTTGCATGAGGGCTTCAATAATGGCTTCCTTGTTAACATGGAGCACACCATCGACCACTTTGGTTTCGTTGGAAAAAACCACATCTTTGATGAAGATGTTACCCAGTTCCAGTTTCACGCTGTCACCCCCTCCTTCGCTTACAAGTACTTGTTGATCATTTCCTCGATCTTATCAACGGTTACATCCTGTGTAATCTCGTCCACCTTTTCGCCGTTCTTGTACAGCTGGAATGTGGGCAAGCTCATAACCTTTAAACTCCAGCAGAAGCGCCGGTCTTTGGCAGCATCAATCTTTGCAAACTTGACTTTATCGGCGTACTTTTTCTCCAGTTCCTCCACCTCAGGCATGAGAGCCATGCACTTTTCGCACTTCTCACTCCAAAAATCCACCAACACCAATTTGTTGGTTTCGCTTTTAACTTCCTGCTCGAAGTTTTGAGCTGTTACCTCAACCATGTTTGTCACCTCCTTAGTCAGAGAAGTTCTCGTCCACGTATCGTTCTGCCGCCACTGCGGCTTGTGCACCATCAGCGGCCGCCGTTACCACCTGTCTGAGCCATTTGACTCTGCAATCACCTGCTGCAAAAACACCCGGAACATTGGTGCGCATGTACTCATCAGTCTTTATGTACCCTTTTTCGTCCATTTCTACTAAGCCCTTAAAGAGCTCCGTATCTGGCTTCATGCCAGCAAAAACGAACACACCCTGCACTGGTAGCTCAGTTTTTTCACCGGTTTGTGTATCTTTCAGCACAACCTTCTCAACGAGATCTTCCCCTTCGATGCTCTCCACAGCTGTGTGAGTTAGAATTTTTACTTTGGGATTGTTGGCAGCTCTTTCTTGAAGTATTTTCGAAGCTCTTAGTTCTGGAAGCATTTCCACAATGGTAACACTGTTACAATACTTTGTCAGATACAACCCTTCCTGCAGTCCGGAGTCGCCACCACCGATGACTACAACGTCTAAATCAGTGAAGAAATCAGCATCACAAGTAGCGCAGTAAGAAACACCTTTGCCGGTGAATTCCTCTTCGCCAGGAATACCCAATCTGATGTGGGAAGCTCCTGGAGCTAAAATGACCGTTTTCCCCTCATAAGTGCCTTTGTTGGTAACTACTTTTTTTACCTTTCCACTCAACTCTACAGACTTTACTTCCTCATGTTTGATTACAGCACCAAAATATTCAGCCTGCTCACGCATTCTGGCGGTAATCTTTGGACCTGTGGGATCTTCCACGGATCCGGGATAATTCTCCAAGCCCCAGGTAAGTGCAGCTTGACCACCAATCTGCTTCTTCTCAAAAACCAACGTGTTAAGCCTGGCTCTTCCGGCGTAGATTGCAGCTGATAACCCCGCTGGCCCTGCACCAATGATTAGGCAATCATACAAATCGGGCATTTTGTCACCTCACAGATGAGATTTATTGTTCTTTTCGTCGCAATTCACTTTAAAATAATTTTATCATTTTTTCACACTGGACGTATGCAATGCAAAAACAACACACTTGAGAGTGAACGCATATATGCAATGCAAAAAAAAAGAAGACTGGCACTTGATTGAAAGCCAGCCTTCTTTTTTGTGTGTGTAGTATTTAGCTGTTACATCAATTGCCGACTACAGCATCACTGGGCAATTACCTCTACTGGTCTTGCACTGGGCTTAAGCATCACTATGAGTAATGCAGATACAATGGTACCGGCCAATATGGAAACAATGTACATGGGCAGATTTGTGATGACACCGGGGATGAAGAACACAAAGACGCCGCCGTGAGGTGCCATGAGTTTGCAACCAAAAGCCATGGAAAGAGCACCTGTGACAGCTGATCCTGCCATTATGGAAGGAATAACCCTTAAGGGGTCCGCAGCGGCAAAGGGAATAGCTCCTTCAGTGATAAAACTGGCACCAAGAATCCAAGCCACCTTACCTGCCTCTATTTCTTCGCGCGTGAATTTGTTCTTAGCCAGAACCGTGGCCAATGCCAAAGCCAAGGGCGGCGTCATGCCAGCTGCCATGACTGCAGCCATGGGCGAATAGATTTGAGAACCCAGCAGCCCCACAGCGAAGGTATAAGCTGCCTTGTTCACTGGCCCGCCCATATCTAAAGCCATCATAAGGCCAAGCACCAAACCGAGGACCACAGCATTGGCTTCACTCATGCCAGTGAGCCAATTAGTCAGTGCGTTCATGAGGCTGGCCACAGGTGTTCCAATCACATAGATCATGAGCAAGCCCACGGCTGCCGTGGAAAGCAAGGGAAGCACCAAGACTGGCATTAGCCCTTGCAATGACTTAGGAAGTTTTATAACGGTTTTGAGCCACTGTGTTATGTATCCTGCCAAAAAACCTGCCACAATACCGCCCAAGAATCCAGCGCCCAACGATGTGGCAAGCATGCCACCAATCATACCGGGGGCCAAGCCAGGCCTGTCGGCTATGGAGTAAGAAATGTAACCCGCCAAGATCGGTACCATCAATGCAAAAGCAGTACCACCGCCAATCTTCATGAGTGCCCAGGCAAAACTACCCTCCACATCAGCTGCATGAATGCCGAAAGCGAAAGACAGGGCAATGAGTATGCCACCCGCCACCACAAAGGGAAGCATGTAGGATACACCCGTCATTAGATGTTTGTACACACCTGTTCTTGCTTCAGATTTTTCCTCTTTTGTTTTTTGAACTTGCTCTACGTAATCCAGTTTTGCCGGTTTCTCCAATTTCATGGCACGCTGTATAACGGCTTTACCATCTTTTATGGCATCCTGAATGGGTACTTCTAAAATGGGTTTACCAGCAAATCTGTCTTTGGGCACCTGCGTCGCAGCAGCGATGATCACCACGTCAGCACTGGCAATATCTTCCTGAGTTAAGGCATTTTCCGCTCCCACAGAACCTTCTGTTTCAACCTTGATCTCCACGCCCAGCTCTTTTGCCGCCTTTTGCAAACTTTCAGCAGCCATATAAGTATGGGCAATCCCTGTTGGACAGGCAGTCACAGCCACAATTTTCATACTTCTTTGCACCTCCCACTAATTTGCCTTTCCTTTGTCATCTTTCTCACCTTTGACACCCTTGTTCAATCCTCTTTACTTTGAAACGCCCTGATAACCTCTTCCGGCGTGGTAGCTCGCATCAGAGCATCTCTCACCTCCTCATGCATTAGTGCTCTGGACAGCGTGCTAAGAATGTTCAAGTGCTCTTTGTCAGACTTCTCCGGCACGGCAATGAGAAATACAAGATAAACTGGTTCTCCATCGAAGGAATCAAACTCAATGCCTTTGCTCGACTTGCCGAATGCCACAACCGGCTGCTTAACCACGGCACTTTTTGCGTGGGGTATGCCCACACCCATGCCAATACCGGTGGAATACTCGGCTTCTCTTTCCATGGTGGCATCAACTAAACCTTGCAAATCCTCGACGTAACCATGGTTCCACATGAGCTGAGCCAGTTCCTGGATGGCTTGCTTCTTGTCCGTTGCCTCCATGTCAAACTTCATAAGTTCTGGCCTCAACACCTCTGAGATACTCACCTTCACACCCACCTTTCCACTCTTACTTCTTCAGTAAATTGCTTCAGCTTGCCAAAGTCATCCGCTATTTGGCAAGCTGAAACAGCAGCACCAAAAGCCGCTAATCGATCTGCCGTTAAGCCTTCAATCATGCCATGGACTAGACCTGCCACCATGGCATCACCTGCGCCCACAGTGTTTTTTACTTCAAGGCTGAGCGGATAAACCCTAAAAACCCCATCATGGTCAGCATAAATACTGCCTTCACTTCCCATGGAAATCACTACTACAGCTATCCCCGTGGAAAGCAGCTCTTGGCAAACACTAAGCATCTCTTCTTTGTTTCCAGACAGCTGCTTCCCAATCAGTCCCTCAAGTTCATGGATGTTGGGTTTGATCATGAAAGGCACAGCTTCCAATCCCTTCTTAAGAGCTTCCCCCTCTGCATCCAAAACTGGTTTTGCTCCTTGCTTTTTCACTTCTTCAATGAGTAGTTTGTAACTGGTAGGAGGCAGACCCTGTGGCAAACTGCCTGCAATAACTACGTACTCGCAGTTTTCTGCCCACGAAGTAACTTTCTTTACCAGGCTTTCCCAGCTCGCACTGTCAACAAAAGGGCCTGGCTCGTTTATTTCCGTACAGGCAGAGCTACTCTTATCAATAACTTTTATGTTGGTTCTCGTTCGTCCAAGAACTTCCACAAAATCTGTTTCTATGCCAACTGCGTTTAGTTCTTCTTCAAAAAACAGCGCATTCCTACCTAAAAAGCCCAAAGCCACACTAGAACGGCCTAATTTGGAAAGCACTTTGGATACGTTTATGCCCTTACCGCCAATGTGGTACTCCACTGCTTCAGCCCTGTTCAAGCTGTTGGGAGTAAAATTGCTAACAAAAATGGTGTGGTCAATGGCTGGATTAAGCGTTACCGTAGCAACATTCTTTCTGTTCACCTGGCTCCCTCCTTTTTCACCCTTATTACGTCTAAACCGATTTCTTGGTACCTTTCAGCTTCTTCATCAGGTAGATTCCAATCTGTTATGATGCAGTCAACCTCATCAATGTCCGCGAAGCGCACAAAAGCTTCTTTCCCGAACTTTGTACTGTCAGATACCACAAAAACTTTCTCTGCGCATTGCACCATGGCTCTTTTTGTGGCAGCCTCCAGCACATTCGGAGTAGAGAAGCCATTCAGGGTAATGCCATTGGTGCCAATAAAGGCTTTATCGACCTTTATGTGCTGCAAGAAGTTTTCTGCCACTGGCCCCACCAGTGCCTGCGTACTAAACCTGAGGGTGCCACCCGTCAGCAATACCTCAATGTCAGGCTTATAAGGAATTTCCAGCGCCGCCTTCAGAAAATTGGTGACTATTTTTGCTTTATTGATTTGTAAGTTTCTTACGATGTGTATGGTAGTTGTACCAGCGTCAATGACAACAGTATCTCCTTCCTCTATGAGCGAAGCTGCGTAAGCACCGATGGCCTTTTTCTCTTCAACCATGGTGCTCTCCTTTTCCACCAAGGAGGGCTCGTAACTGGACATTGCAGAAGGCATGGCGCCACCATGAGTTCTGTGAAGAAGTCCCCTGGATTCCAAGAACCTTAAGTCTCTTCTCACAGTGGAGGGTGATACATCGAGGATTTTGCTTAGTTCCTCCACGGTTACAGCTCTTCCGCTGTTAACCACTTCAAGAATTTTCTGCCTCCGTTCTCCCACCAGCATGTTATCACCTGCTCATTTTTGCTTTGTTATGACCATTTATGATTATTTTTGATTATATAGGATCGTTTACGAAAAGTCAACAGTATTTTTAACTGACTGCTTTTTAGTGCATCAACACACAGTGGCTCTGAGTTTTCCTCAGTGAAAACACAATATAATCAAATTAGTCACTCAAAGGAAAGGGAGGAATGGTTAATGACACCCGAGCAAGTAGCAGAGATGAAACAGGTCATGGTCCACGGACCACTGTTATTGGTATTCTTGGTCTTGGTTATTGTTTTTATCGTTTATTCCACGTCAAAGTGGAAGCTTCATCCGTTTTTGGCTTTACTGTTTAGTGCCTATGGTTTTGCCTTCTTAGCCGGAATGCCTTTCAAGTACATCGGTACTGTAATTGCAAGCGGTTTTGGTAACTTAATGACCAACATTGGTCTGGTAATCGTTTTTGGTACCATAATAGGAACCATTATTGAAAAATCAGGTGCGGCTCTACGCATGGCAGATTCCATTCTCAGAATTGTGGGAGAAAAAAGATCTGCTTTGGCAATGAGCATCATCGGTTACATTACCAGTATTCCTGTTTTCTGCGATTCAGGATTCGTCATTCTTTCACCACTCAACAAGGCTTTAGCAAAAAGAGCTGGCGTGCCATTAGCCACCATGGCCGTAGCTCTCTCCACTGGTCTGTATGCAACCCATACCTTGGTGCCACCCACGCCAGGACCCATAGCTGCAGCTGGGAATGTGGGTGCAGACCTCGGTTTGGTTATCATTGTTGGACTCATTGTGGCCATTCCAGCCGCCTTAGTGGGTCTTTGGTGGGCGAACCGTGTAGGTAAGACCATTGTTATTGAAGGCACGGAAGATCAAATGAGCTACGAGGACCTCAAAAACCAATACAAGAAACTACCCAATGTGTGGCTTTCTTTCGCGCCCATCGTGGTGCCCATAATACTAATCGGTTTGTCTTCCGTGGTCAGCTTCACGAAGTACACAGGCTTTGCTAGTGCATTCATTGCATTTCTGGGTACCCCAGTAAATGCCCTCATGGTAGGGGTCCTGTTGTCCTTCCTTTTGCTACCAAATCTGTCTGAGGAGACGCTCACTGGTTGGGTAGGAAAGGGCTTGCTCGACTCAGCTAACATACTGCTCATAACCGGTGCAGGTGGATCCTTAGGCGCAGTGCTTTCCAATTCTCCCATAGCTGACTACATAAAAACCCTTGCCACGGGCAACTTGGCAGGTATTGGTGCCATCATACTTCTTTTCGTGATTTCTGCCTTACTCAAGACGGCACAGGGTTCTTCCACAGTGGCTTTGGTGACCACCTCCAGCATGATGGCTCCCATGTTGGCACAGCTCGGCATAACCACGCCTTTACAGCTGGCATTAGCAGTAATGGCCATAGGTGCAGGTGCCATGACCGTGTCCCATGTAAATGACAGCTACTTCTGGGTGGTAAGTCAGTTCAGCGGCATGAAGGTCACCGACGCTTACAAAGCGCAGACCATGGGCACATTACTGGAGGGACTAGCTACCATAATCACCACCATTATCATATTTGCCTTATTCGCCTAACATGGGTTGGTGACGCGCATATGAAAGTTCTGGTAGCATCGGATTCTTACAAAGGCAGCCTTTCCTCTAAGCAGGTCTGCGAAGCCATTGAAGAGGGCTTACTCAAAGCCAGCAAAGAGGCTTTTGAAGTGTTGAAAGTGCCCATAGCGGATGGTGGAGAAGGCACCGTTGATGCGTTTCTGAGTGCCATGGGCGGTGAACTGGTACAGGTAACTGTTACAGGGCCTCTGGGTGAACCTGTGAGTAGTTTTTACGGCATCCTGCCTGATGGCACAGCAGTCATCGAAATGGCTGCGGCTTCCGGACTAAGCCTGGTACCAGCACATAAGCGTAATCCATTGATTACCACCACCTATGGCACAGGTAAGCTCATTGAGCATGCACTGGATCGTGGCTGTATGCGGTTCATTGTGGGCATAGGAGGTAGCGCCACCAACGATGCTGGTGCCGGCATGCTACAAGCGTTTGGCATCAAGTTCTTGGACGAAGCAGGCCATGAAGTTCCATGGGGTGGAGGTAACTTGGATAAAGTAGCCACCATTGATATGAGTGCCATGGATCCTCGTCTTAAAAAAGCTGAGTTCATCGTTGCATGTGACGTAGATAACCCACTATGTGGTGAAAATGGCGCATCGGCCATTTATGGCCCTCAGAAGGGTGCCACCCCGGACATGGCGAAGCTGCTTGACAGAAATCTTTCCCATTTTGCGGACGTCGTTTCAAGAACCTTGGGTGAAGACCACAGAGACGACCCGGGAGCAGGGGCAGCAGGTGGTTTAGGCTTTGCTTTCAAAGCCTTTTTGCATGCTCAGATGCGCCGTGGCATAGATGTTGTCATGGAAGTCACGCATATGGACACGTTAGCTGCTCAATGTGACATCATCATTACCGGTGAAGGCAGAACTGATTTTCAAACAGCTCAATTTGGCAAAGCACCTTCTGGTGTGGCAAACTTGGGCAAACGTGTGGGGAAACCCGTTCTGCTCATCTCCGGCGGTTTGGGAGAAGGCTACCAGGAGCTTTTTGGCCAGGGCGTGGTTGCTGCCTTTTCCATTGCCAATGGCCCCATGTCTCTGAAGGAAGCCATGGAGAACGCCTACAGTCTACTCGTGGATAAAGCACAGAACATTGGCAGACTTTTAGTTGCTTTAGCTTGGTTGAGCTAAGCACAAGAGCCGCTGGTGAACTTCCCCCTAAAGGAGTTCCTCCAGCGGCTCTTTTATCAGTTCTAAATCCAGAAACGCATAATCATCTAAAACGGACTGGGGATAATTAAGCGCCCTTGCCTCCTTGGCTTTCTCAATAGCGGAGCATATAAGTTCAAAGCTTTTATCCTGACAGTAGTCCACTTTTTTCATTACCACAGATTTGTACGGCACCTTAGTAATTTCCACATTTCCTGTCATGGGATGCGTAACCAGATCGTAGCCCTCAGCAAAAAGTTGCTGGCATCTTACAAAAACATCCAATACCGAACCATCCACGAAGACCACTTGCTCAGGATACTTCTCCGCAACTTTTCTGTTATTGGTCACAACCACAACAGACCCCTCAACAATGCGATTATTCTGTTGATTACTTACATAGTGCGGTTTTTGGTAGAAAAAGCAGCCTTCGCCCATTTCCCCTGTTTCACGGTCTGTCACCGTTACACATATCTTGTCGTAGTCCAAATCAGTGTTGTGTGCGGGGACACCAGTTTGAACTAAATACGCAAAGATGGATTCTCCCTCGCCTCCAAATTCTGTGACTTTGTTTATTTCCAGTACGTCCACCGTTTCTCCATTGATTTCCACCCTGATGTCATCTTTTGTAAGCTCCGGACTTATATCAAGCACGTTTCCCATCTTGACCCGATCCGGTGCAATTTTTTTGACATCGGCAATATTAGGTAGACGACCTAACTGGTCCCTTATTACCTTTCCTTTTTTTAAGCTCATGGGCCGAAAATAGATCATGAAAGTACTAAAGGGCACATGCGGCATCCACGCATGCATCCCGTACATTTCTAAACCATCTATGCGTGGATTAATCTCCAGATCGCCTTGGGCCAAAATGTTCCATGCCCAATACTCCAAATTCTTTTCTCCGTAGTCTTTAAGAGCAGCCAATGCAATGTAGTTTCCTTCTTCCACGAAGAGGCTGTAATTGCCATCCTTGTCAGAATGCGTTTGATAACACAGGTTAAACCCGTTCCCACAGACGTCAATTTCTGTGCCTTCAAGTGAGTTACCACTAAAGTCCGTTACCTTTCCGTATATTTTGACCACATACTAACCCCCTTCTCCTTTGTTTTTTATAACACCACCGCCCTGTTTTTGCTCATTTTCTCTGCTATGGTGTACATGTTACCCACACTGCCAACCTCGAGTTTTTCCTTAAGTTGGTAGTAATCCAAGCAAGTCCCGCAGGAAATTATTTCCACACCCGTGGTTTCAAGTTCTTTAAGATCGTTTATGACCTCTGAACCTTCCGTGGTAAGAAAAACTCCCCTGTTCAGGAAAATTAAAGAACTTGGCTTGCGCTCAAGCTCTTTAATAGCGTAAATGTAATTCTTCATGAGCAACTTGCCCAGGACAGGATCTCCTTGACCAAAAGCGTCCGTAGTAACTACCACCACATAAGGTTGAGCCTCTGGCTTCGTCTCACACTGTATCACATCTGGCAAATTCTCAGCCGCCACCCCCTGAGCTGCTCCCGGCAGTGGTGTGAGTGTGAGGTAGAACAAGCCTTCCTTACTTTCCACACCCACCTCGTAGTTGATACTTGCAGCAAACTTTGAAACATTTTCCTTAGCGACTTCGTTATCAACGATGACTTTAACAGTTTTACCAGGAGCTGATTCCACGGCCTTCTTGGTCATTATGACCGGCGTTGGGCATGCCTTACCTCTGGCATCCACGACAATGTCATTACCATTGTTGTTGTTGTTTTCCATAAAAGTCCATCACTCCTTTTCTTTTAATCCAATTGTTTTGCAATGTGTTTCATGGCTTGAACGGCTTTCTCTATTTCCTCTTCGGTGTTAAAATACCCCACTGAAAACCTTACTGTGCCCGTTTCAAAACTGCCGATGCTCTTGTGTGCTAAAGGTGCGCAGTGCAAGCCTGGCCTCGTTGCAATGCCGTATTCTCTATCCAACAGGGCACTCACTTGTGCTGGGTCCATACCCCTCACCACTGCTGAAACAACACCAACCGTGCGATTGGGATCTTTGGGCCCATACACGAGAACGTTGTCAAGCTCACTTAGTCCATCCAAAAGCAGTTTCGTCAGCTTCTGTTCATGCTGGCGTATGGTTGACTGGCCCACCTCCGTGATGAACTCGAGCCCCGCCTTTAGCCCAGCTATACCAGGCACGTTCAACGTGCCACTCTCCAATCTGTCAGGCATGAACGATGGCTGCTCAACGGACTCAGAAAGGCTGCCCGTGCCCCCCTCGATGAGTGATTCAACCTCAACGCCTTTCCCGACCATCAAAACACCCGTGCCCGATGGCCCCATGAGACCTTTGTGACCAGGCACGCACAGAAGATCTATGAAACATTCTTCCATGTCAACAGGTAGAGTACCTGCCGTTTGTGCTGCATCTACCAAGAAAAGCGCACCGTGATCATGAGCCACTTTTCCTATGTCAGCAATGGGCATAATAGTACCCACCACATTTGACGCATGGATTACTGCGATGAGCTTTGTGTTATACCTAATTGCCTCTGCAATTTGCTCAGGTGCCACATAACCTTCAACGTTTGCCTGCACCACGGTAACCTCAACACCGCTCTTCTGCAGTTTACTAAGTGGCCTTAACACAGAATTGTGCTCCATACTGGTGGTGACTACATGATCACCCTCTTTTACTACACCCTTTAGTGCCACATTCAGAGCTTCGGTGCAGTTCTTGGTGAACACAACCTGTGCAGGATCTCCCACGTTGAAAAATGATGCCAACATCTTTCTGGTTTGATACAAAAGCCTGTCTGCTTCCAGTGCAAGTCTGTGCCCGCTTCTGCTGGCATTTCCGCTGTAACGCATAGCGTAGTCCACTGCTCGGTAAACCGCCTCTGGTTTAGGCCAAGAAGTGGCTGCATTATCTAAGTAAATAACGTTCTTATCAAAGCTTTCGCTCATGGCACTTTCCTTTTTCAGTTTATCACCAAGGAAACAAAATTCCACGCACACAACGTCTTAAGACAGCTTGATTTATAATGAGTGTGGGAGCAGAAGGGTGCTGGTGTGCCTGCCGGACTTCAAATCCGGTTCCTCGTCCAAAAGACGAGGGGTGGGTTCGATTCCCACATGCTCCCGCCAAGAACTTTATCCGCTTCGCAACTTATTTGACGCGAGCCCTGTTACCGGTTGTACTTACATTACCATTCTTGCAAACAGTGCAGAGTTGTTCTTCAGTTATCAAAACACACAGAAAAAGCACCACTAATGCATCTGCTAAGGCATTGAGCTCACTACTCGCCCCTTGTTATCACGCAACTGGGCTGGATCTCCATCATTGTTCCAAATGGTAGAGGTAGTCCATTTGAGCACTTTTGGCGAATCCTCGTACGCCTTGGACCCTGAGGTAATAGTAACCGTTTGACCTTTCTTCAAAATAAAACCATCAGGAAACTTGAAGATCTGGTTGCCCTTAACACTTACAAGTTCCCAACCGCTCATATCTATGTCAACGGTGTCGTTGTTTTTTATGACCACCCTTTCTCCTTTGAGGTCCTTGCTGATGATAACCACTTTTGGAAGAATTTCTTGTTCAGGTGTGGCTGTGGATCCAGCGTCGTTTTGAGAACCAGTAGGGCTAACTGGTAAACTGTCTTCCCAACCGATAGGCTCCACGTTCCAGGTAATAGTTTTACCGTCGCTTGTTGCTACCACAGTTCCCTGCTTATATGTGCGGAACACATGAACATTGTAGCTTTGCAGTCTGCTTAAGGTTTCTTCTGATGGATGACCGTAGCTATTTTCTCCCACTGATATTACTGCGTATGTGGGCGTCACAGCGCTCAAAAACTCGGTGGAGGTAGAGTATTTAGAGCCGTGATGTCCCACCTGAAGAACCGTTTGCGGTTCAACCACACCAGCCTTTATCATGTCAGCCTCAGCTTTTTGTTCAGCATCCCCTGTTAGCAAAAATGAAGTAGCACCGTAACTAATTGACACCACAGCTGACCAGTTATTCGTGTCATCAACGTCGTATTCCTTCACAGGACCCCACATGGTCACCTTTACATCTGGATCCAATGAAATGGTTACTCCTTTTTGTGCAGTTTTTATAGTCAGCTTCTTTGCTTTAGCTGCATTGAGAACGTCCAAATAACTCTGAGTACTATGAACCACTTTTGGCATGTAAAAAGAACCAATGGTAAAACTTTCTATTACTTCGTCTGCTGCCCCTATGTGGTCGCTATCAGGATGACTTAAAATAAGCGCATCAATTTTATCTACAGAATGGCTTTTGAGGTAATTTATGATGGTCTCAGCAGACTTATTGGGCCCTGCATCATAAAGCATGGCGGTCCCATTAGGAAACTGCACTAATACAGATAAACCTTGCCCCACATCAATGTAGCTGACTACGAGCTCCGAGCTTGTGGTTGGGGAAGACAGTGAAGAACTGCAGGCGCTCAAAGTGATGAGGAGAAAAACACATGATAATGCAGCAATCAGCCTTCGGATCTTCTTGTTTACCACGTTCATTACTCGTCTTTTTCCCAAAGCTCCTCCATGAGCTTCTGTATTTGCTCAAGCCTGCTCTGGGTCTCGTCCTTGTCCACCTTCCATAAACCGCACTCTGTTTCATACACAACATCGTTTACGTGAACTTCGCCTGCGAACTTTTCCTTAGTCACGGGAAGCGTGGTTTTGTCCTCCAACTCAATGACTACTATGTCACCGTTATTTTCAAAGCTGTCCACCACACCTTTTCTCATAGAGTTTTCACCTCCCCCAAAAGGCATTTTAGTTCCTGCATTTTTTTCAGCGCTTAATTTCCACATTTTCCATTCTGCTTAAATACCACTTCGTGAGGTCTTTAACTGTTTCTTCCATGGGCATGTGCACAAACCCAAGCTCTTGGCGAATCTTTGAGCTGTCAATGTCACTTTTACTGCGTAGGGTCTTCAGTGCATAAACGCTCATCTGAGGTTCCACCCCTTTGCTTACTTCGTACCATTCCATGAAAGGACTAACAGCCATGGCTAAACCGTAAGGTATTTCCTTTAAGTTGAAGGGCTTACCAGCCGTTTTGAAGCACTGCTCCAGAAAATGTTTCATGGAGCTGTAGTCACCTGCCACAATGTAGTTCTCGCCACATTCGCCCCTTTGTAGTGCCAAGTACGTAGCTTTTGCCACGTCTCGCACATCCACAAAGTCGTACCCTCCTGAAACATACCATTTAAGCTTACCGCTAAGCGCGTTCATGATTAGCTTGCCCACAATGGACGTCCGAAAATCATAAGGTCCCACAATACCAGTGGGATGCAAAACCACAGTGCAAAGACCTTCCTTTGCTGCCTGAAATGCCAACAGTGTTGCTTTTACTTTGCTCTTCGCATAGGCACCCTGCACTCGTTCCACTGAAAGCTCCTTGGTCTCTTTTATGGGTCCTTCCCCATCAGCAGGCAAAGCATGTATAGAACTTATGTAGATCAGCTTCTTAACACCGTTCTCCTTGCATGCTTCAATGACGTTGTTAGTGCCCTGCACATTCACTGCCTCTAATCTCCCTTTGCTTGCTTCGGTTATGCTAACCAAACCAGCAGCATGTACCACTGCTTCTGCACCCTTAAGCGCTTCTCTTATCTGCTCAGGCTTTGTTATATCGGCACGTACCACCTGAACATTCAAGCCCTCAAGGGACTCCAGCCCCTCCTCTGGGTGAACCACAGCCAAAACATCGTAACCCAAATTGAGAAAGTACCTTACCACATTGTTACCGACTAACCCCGTTGCACCTGTTACTGCCACTAACACAGTGGATTCACCTCACTTTAATTCCAAAAAGTAAAACATTTACCAGGTACTCCACTGCTTTTCTCAGTGCATCTTCGTTTTCGAAGGAACTTAGCTGTGTTTCCACTCCTTTTAACCACAAAAGAACAGTGTTTGCAAGCAGCTCTGCATTAGTTTTGCGGAAAGCCCCCAGTTCCATACCATTTTCCAATATGCTCTCCAGGGTACTACGCTCAAAGTTGTCATAACGCTGGTGCACTTCCTTTATGAGGGGGAAAAGCTGGTCATACTCCTCTTGGAACCTTGCGTACTCTCTTGACAGCCTCCCTATTTCAAGGCTCCTGCTTAGCGCATATGCCTTAAGCTTTTCTTCAGGAGTGGAAGCGTTTTTCACAGCATCATCAATGCTTCGCATGAGCTCGCCAACTTCTTCATCGATGACAGCTCTGAGTAAAGACTCCTTGTCAGGGAAATAGTAATAAATGGCTGATTTAACCTTCCCAAGTGCCCTCGCAATGTCAGAGACAGTAGTCTTCTTATAACCAAACTGCTGGAACAACGTTTTGGCAGTTTGCACAACAGAAGTTCTAAAGTCGTCGTTATTTGACTTTTTTACCATTATGTTCAAATTATACAACAAGTTACCATCCACAGCTAAGAAATAGAAGCTTTTCTCCCAACTTAGCTTAGTCACCAAGAAGCCAAGTACCGCTAATAAGCGATAACGAACAACTCTGTTGGAGCATCTTTAGTATCCCAGCCCTTCCGAACTCTGAAACGGCTTAGTTTTTGGCATTTTCGCCGTGTCTTGTCCTCCTGCGTAGCTGTTCACACAAGGCCCTCTTTGGCAAACTTGGTAACATATAAACCATGACGCAAGAAACTTCTCAAACAAATCCTATTAGAGCCATTGCCCTGCTTTCAGGCGGCTTGGACAGCATGCTGGCAGCCAAACTTGTTTTGGAGCGGGGCATTGAAGTCATAGGCATTTCTTTTGAAAGTCCTTTTTTCAATGCAGACCGAGCCAGAAAGGCAGCAATACAGTTAGGCATACCACTGATAACCTGGGACATCACCGATGAGCTTACTCAGGTTCTAAAGAATCCCAAGCACGGCTATGGCAGGTTTTTCAACCCCTGCATCGACTGTCATGCCTTGATGGTGAAAAAAGCTTTGGAGCTTTTACCTTCGCTACAAGCCCAGTTCATCATCACAGGTGAAGTGCTTCACCAAAGGCCCAAGAGTCAAAAGATGCACGGGCTCATGGCCGTAGCAAAAGACAGTGGCGCTCAGGATCTCATCCTCAGGCCTTTGTCGGCAAAACTGCTGCCACCCACAAAACCAGAAAAGGAAGGCTGGGTTGACCGATCCCAACTACTTGACATACAAGGGCGGTCTCGCCAAAGACAGCTGGAATTGGCACAAAAACTGGGCATAAATGACTACCCCATGCCGGCAGGCGGCTGCCTCCTCACCGATATGAGTGTCTCACGAAGGCTCCAAAAAATCTTTCAATACTGGAAAGAGGACATTGACAGGCCTTTCCTTGAATTATCCAAGGTAGGGCGGCACTTTTGGGCAGGTAGCGATCTCATTGTGATAGCCAGGAATGAACAGGAAAGTTACCGCCTGCGCTCGCTCATGAAGGTATGGGATTACAAAGTGGAGCTCTTGGACATACCAGGTCCCACCACCTTGCTGCGATGTCATGACCAGCCCACAGCGGACATTGTGGAGCTCGCATCCATGCTCACAGCTCGCTACAGCAAAGCCAGAACCATGCCCTTAGTCCAGGTCAAGGCTGAAAACTATTTGCTCCTGGAAGTTAAAACCCTACAGGTGAAACCCACGGCGCTTGATGAAGCCTTGCAGTGCATGAAAGTGGAACAGCTCTGAAAGTGAAAGACATCCAAATGCTGTGTGAAAAGTATAATGCTTATAAAAGGAGTGAAAATTCTATGCGATTATTTGTTTCAGTTGATTACGAAGGCATTTGGGGCGTTCCATCCTGGGAATTCATGAAAACAGAGGAAGCGAAGCAGCTTCTTCACAAGGAACTAAATGTGCTTCTACGAGCCATTGGAGAAATGGACGGCAATGCCTATGTGCTCATGGTAGATAGCCACGCTCACGGGGAAAACATCTGCCGCAGCATGTTGGAAACAGGTTCTGTGAAGTTGGATCTCATATCAGGTTACCCGCGGCCCAATTACATGATGACCAGCATCGATGACAGCTTTGATGGAGTCATGTTTGTGGGCTACCACACCAAAGTTGGTGGCTGTGGCGCCATGGATCATTCATACTCCTCGTCCACCATTTACCGCGTTCTGGTTAATGGCAAAGAAGTTGGGGAATCCACCATTAATGGCTTCTTGGCTCACTACTACGGCGTGCCCGTAATCTTGGTTAGTGGCTCTGAGGAACTGGAAGAGGAAATAAAGGAAAACCTGCCCGAAGCAGTATTCCATGCCACAAACAAAACATGGTCCCGTTTTAGTGCTCAAAGTTATCACAATGCATTACTGACATTGCCAGAGAAAGTACACCAAGCATTGCAAAATGCAAAGCCACTTAAGAGCTCCTCCATTGCAAAAGTGGGTGAAACCACGTTCACCGTGGAGTTTCTAAATCGGCTCGCTGCTGACGTTACTTCAGAACTACCATTTGTAAAACGTCTAAGCTCACGCAGTATTGAGTTCACGCTGCCCGAGTACGACCAAGCGTTCCATGCCTTCCAAGCCATTGTTTTCATGGCTTCTTCTGCCATGAGGTTGTAAAACATGAAGGGCACCGTGGCAGGCACTGCCCGTGGCAGAGAAAGAACACATGAAGTAATAGGCTTCCCCATACTCTTCACAGCGCGTTGGCTACATGTGATGACCCAAGATAACTTTGATGCCTACATCCCACGCACCTTCAGTGGACGCACTTGGCTTGTGAACACAGTGGACAGCGAACCCACCTTAGGCATTTTTGTCATGGACAACAAACCCATGTACTGGCTTAAGCAGGTTAAATACATTGAAAGCATCTACCTTGATGAAGAACCAACTAAGCAAGTGCCCATGCCAGGTTTGGAGCTTAAACAGTTCAGCAAGGGCAAACTCTCCTTCACAGGTGTGCCTCTTTCTTTATTAGCTTCCTTGGTGGGAGAACGGCTTTGGTGGGTGCAGAGCAGTGACGGCCTGGAACGGGTAATAACTAACCACCAATTGGAAAATTGGATCTTAACTGATCAGCGCGAACTCATAAATCTGAGCACGAAGGCTGGTAGCTGGATTAAAAATGTAACACAATTCTGTGGAGAAAAGGGGTACATCTCTTTGTGATTACCTTCTCAGTGTTTGGCCGGAAACACAGCGGAAAAACGACAGTGTGCCAGGAACTCATCAATGTGCTTTCTAAACACGGCACCGTGGGTTATGAAAAGCGTACTCATACCACCATCAAACTGGATCAGCACTTGCAAATGCCCCCCCAAACACTGTGGTCAGTGGTACGTGATAAGCATAACCTACAGCTCATTGCAACTAAGGAAGCCATAAATTTGCCCTCAGTGGATTTCTTAGTTGTGGAGGGCTATGTCCCAGACGTGCCTAACATACTCTGTGTGAAACACCCCTATGACTTGGAAGCCATAACACCCTTCACCCTGGCTGCCGTGTCCTTAAATGGCGTTCTCAGCACTAAGAGTGTGGATGAACTTAGGAACATAATAACCGATTACCTGCACAGCATGAAAAAAGAGAAGTAAGTGAACCTTTTTGTTACAGGGTTTCTTTGTAGCTGTTAAGCAGTAGTTTGAACAGCTTACCGTGGTTAGGAATTTTCAGATGCAGCAGCTCGTGAATGACAACTTCTTTAATGAACGCCCGGTCCTGCGTTAGCAGATCCTTGGAAAAGGTGAGCCTGCCCTTGGAGGAACAACTTGCCCATTTGTGCTTCATGTCCCTTATTTGAACTTCCTTGGGTGACACATCCATGCTTTTGGCCAACTGGTAAACCAAAGCTTTCAATTCTTCCGGTTTCATCACGCACCCACCTTCAAAAGTAGCATAAGCTGATCAACCGTTTTCACCAAGGTTTCCTTCTCTACGTAATGTGCGAGCACCGCATACATTTCTATGCGCACCTGTTTTTCTCCTTCTTTACTTTCTGCCCAGTGGGGGTTTTCTGCAAGAATTCTACCAACGGCTTTTGCTGCTTCTTCTGCGTTCTCTACCCCTTGGCTGTGCAGCATCCAATAGAGTGTGAACACAGCCGGATTCATGCCCTTCTCTGCTTGCTCCATCTTTGCTTTGCTTATTTCGCTTATGATCTCCTCGAGTTGCTTCAAACTCTCTTGTGCAGTTTGCTGCTTTTCCATGAAAGCCTGCACAATCTTCTCTGCACGCTCACCAATGGATACCAAATATGGATTTTTGCGTGCCTCTTCGCGAACGAATTTTGCAATACTCTTTGCAATGTTGAAAACCTTTTCCGTGTCCGATTCTTTACTTTGTCTTATTCTGTCCAGAAGGTGCTCGTCGATCTCGTAAATTCTTAAGCTGAGCCCAGGAGCGGTGGACTGTGTGTGATCCTGTACCAATTTCGCAGTCTTTTTCGTAAAGTCCCTGCTAACCAGAGGCAGTGGCCCAAAAGCTTCCTTGATGAGCGCACTCATTCTGCTTAAGGTTTCATAATCCTGCAGATAGGGGCTCAGGAAGGGGTCGGGAGAGATTACCTCGTAAATGCTGGAAAGTTCTTTGTAGAACACCTGAAACTCTTTTCTTTCCATCTCATCTTGGAAGTACTCCAACACACTTTCCACTGCTTTGTCGCGCTGTTTACCCTCCAACAGCGTCAAGTACTGGCTCCTGCCTTCTTCCATGAGCTGGGTAAAGCGTTCCTTAAGCTGGCCGATTTCCCTGACAACCTTTTCAATGTCTTCCACGTCCTGTGAATCGAAAGCCAATGCCTTTTTAAGGTCTTCAAACACACCAACAAAATCCAAAATGAAACCGCAAGGCTTCACCAGGCCTTCCTCATCCTCGTAAGGTCTGTTCACACGTGCAATGGCCTGTAAAAGAGTGTGGTCACGCATGGGTTTGTCCAAGTACATGCAATACAGTATGGGAGCGTCAAAGCCCGTAAGCAGTTTTTCTGTGACAATGAGAATTTTAGGCAATTCGTCCTTCTTTTGAAAAGCCTTTCGGATCTGCTTTTCCTTGTCCTCAGAGTAGTGAAACCGTTGAAGATGTGGCAGGTCGTTCTGCGCCGCACTTATGATGACCACGCTGTATTCAGGAGGCAGAATTTTATCCAGTTCATCTTTGTAAAAAGCGCAGGCTTCCCTGTCCACGGCTACCAAGAAGGCCTTAAAGCCCATGGGTTCCACGTAGTTCGTGAAATGTTCTGCCACAGCCCTGGCAACCTTGGAAACCCTTTCCCTGCTCTTGAGCATGTTTCTCAGGTTCACGGCTTTCTCTAAAACCCGATTCAGTGCCTCAAAATCAGCCACACCTTCCGCCTCACTCAAACTAAGAAATTCACGGTCCAACGTTTCTTTGTCCACCCTTAGTTCATTGGGAGCCAAACTGTAGTGAATCTCCACTGTACTGCCGTCTTCAATGGATTCAGCTATGCTGTATTTGTCCAAGTAGCCCTTCGGATCGTCAGCACCGAAGATTTTGAACGTGCCCTTTCCATAGGCCGTTTTGTCAATGGGCGTGCCAGTGAAACCGAAGTACGTGGCGTTGGGCAAAGCTGACATGAGGTAGTTGCCCAGATCGCCCATGGTGGTTCTATGGGCTTCATCAATGAGAACAAAAACGTTGTCACGGGTATTGATGTTTGCTGGCATGCCTTCAAACTTCTGTATGGTGCTCACTATGAGACCACGCGTGTCTTTTCTAAGCAACTCTTCCAAGTGCTTTTTGCTCTGCGCTACGCGGTCTTCATCAATATCAAAACCCACGGACTTCAGATTACCAAAGAGCTGTGCCTCAAGCTCGTTTCTGTCCACAAGCATGATCACGGTGGGATTAGAAAAGGCAGGGTTTTGCAGAATAAGTCTGGCTGCTGCTATCATGGTATATGTCTTCCCCGAGCCCTGGGTGTGCCAGATAAGACCTCGTTTTCTGATGGAGTCTTCGGCTCTTTGAACGATTTTTCTCACGGCTCTGATTTGATGCGGCCTGAGAACCACCTTCTTAAGTTCATCATCCTTGCGTGTGAATAGAATGCCGTTAAAAAGCAGATCCAGGACGTTTCGCTTATCAAAAAAAGTCTTCACAGTGTCTTCAAACGATTTTGTCTCCTTGTCCACCTTCCAGTTAAACAACGCTTTTGGCGTAAAAGACCACGTGGCAGCGTAGAAAAAGTGGATCACCTGCGTAAGTGCGTAAACTTGCAGGACTTTCATGGCTTCTGGTGTCTCTCTGTGGTATCTGGCTACCTGTTCCAGCGCTTCTCCCAATGCGTCTTCTCGATGTGCCGCCTTGGTCTCCACAAAGAACACAGGAATACCATTTATGAAGAACACCACATCGTAGCGGTTCCTGCTTCTGCCGTTGTAAAACGAGAACTCATCAGTTACCTGAAACACATTGTTATCCGGGTCCGTGTCAATGAACTTCACGTTACGCTCTCGCTTTTCACTAGGGACATAAACTGTCTTCTTTCCACAAAGGTGTTCCCAAACTTCCAGATTGCCTTCCATGGTCGCAGGTATTTTTTCCAGTCGCTTCATGAGTTCATCGACCAAATCGTCAGTGAGAAAGTCATTAAGACGAAGAAGCTGTTGCCTTAGGACGTCACGGAAAAACAGACTGCTTTCCGATCCACGTTTTGCCAAAGCTTCGTTGCGATCAACATACTGCCACCCCAAATTGAGAAACAAGTTTATACCTTCACCCGTTTCGTAAACGCCCTGCTCCTCTTGAACATACCTCAAAAGGGCGTTTTGCACAACGTCCCGCTCATTACCCAAGTACCCCATCTTCGGCCCACACCCCCACTAACAACAATGGTTTCCCAAAAATATGTTATCCACTTTCCTCTCCCTCAGCAGTTTTGAACTTCACCCTGAGCTTGCCACTCATGAGCACGTGCAACATGGAATTAAAAAGATTGTCCAGTGCGTGCTTCTTTTTCTCCTCAGCCTGTATTTTTTCATCAACGGTCTGTAGAATCTCTGCGATGCGCTGCTGAACAGGTAGTGGCGGCAGAGGTAACTTTTCTCCCCGAAGTATAGAATAATGCCTATTATATCCTCTATTTGGTATATCAATATTCAGCAATGCATAATACATATATCGTGGGTTGCATTTTATGCTGTCAGGGATTATCAATTTCGTTCCATCTGCCCCAAGAACAAACGGAAAGTCAACAAACTTGAATATACGAGTATGATCTCCGAAAATTATGACTGGTAACGGACCTGAATAAACCTTGTCGGCCTCATCACAAAAACCTGCGATAAAGTCCTGACCTTGATCAACTACGGGAAATTTCCCCTTAGATCTATACTGACTTTGTTTGACTTTACCCGCATGGTATCTATTCCTTCCTGTGATCTCTCTAAATGGCGTTACTTCCCAATCTTCGGGGATAAGCCCTATTTCTGTTTCTTTGAGGTTCACGAGCTCTGCTTCTTCTAAACTTACCGGGCCGTATGTGAAAAGGTGCTTCATGAGTGCCTTTTTCAACTGTTTTGTTGCGTTAATAACTTTTTCCGTCTTTTCTCTGGCATCCTGCACCGTCGACAGCACATAGGCAATGGCTTTCTGTTCCTCCAATGGCGGCAGAGGAATTGGGGTCTTCTTTATCTCTGACAGATTCAAAGTTGGATAACCATCTGCTTTATTAGAAGCCAATTTCACATTCTCCAGTGCATAAAACAAATATTGTTGCATCACATCGACTTTAGTCGTATTAACAGCACAGAGATGGCTTACGAGATATGCATCAATTGGCAGGACAGCCCTTTTCTCCAAGTAAACAGACGCACCACTTTTCGGGAAAACAATGGTTCCACGTTGAAATTTCTTCAGACGGTAATGAATCACAGCTTCGTCAGTGATAAGATCATAGCTCACAATCCGATGGCTTGTATTATCGATGTGCTGAACCCTCACAAATGGGTTATGGCCATTTATGAAGTACTTTTCACCTTGAGGGGCAGAGCCTCCTGAGGTCACTTCCGCGACTTCTCCCAGTTTCACTACTTCCCAATCCTCCGGGATTTCACCAATTTCAGTGGTTTTGAAGTTTGTTTCCTCATAAAAAGTGACTCGTCTTTCCATGGTTTTCTCCTCAATCCTCAAGAAAGTAGTCCTCGTCAATCTTTTTTATTTGCAGGGCTCTTAGAACATGAACGCCAACGTTATAGCGGATCATATAAATGCTCCTAAACCTGTTTTTTCCAATTCCTTTCACGTCATGATCCCTTTATGATCCCTTTATGAGCCCTTTATGAGCCCTTTGGGCCCTTTATGGAATAGCGCGTTCCCTTGCCTGTTGTACCCATTCTTTCCATCAAGGCCTCATCCACAAGCTGCTGCAGATCCCGGCTTGCCGTAGCTTTAGATACACCGTTGATTTCTTGATATTCCATGTTTGTTATCGATCCATGTTTCTTAACATAAAGCACAGCCTTAATTTGTCTTTCATTCAGACCAAGCTTCCGGAGGTTTTCTTCGTTGTAAATGTCTTTGAAGAACTGAACCGTGAAGCTCCCAGTACCTGTTTCTTTTACAATGAAGACTGGTTCAGGCAAGCCCTGCTCAGTACACAACCTAACCATTTTTGTGGTCCCTGTACCCCATCTCTCAATTAGTCCAGCTAAATAAAAAGCTTCTGCCAAAAGTGCGTTGCGATGTACGGTATCATGTACCTCTTTCTTCAAATCCTCGGTGGTTAGTGGTGGTAAGAGCTTACCCGGATTGCTAAACCAAATCTCATCATCGAAAATTCTTATGAGAATCTGAGAGGTGTAATCTGAGTAGTCTCTGTGAACTAAGGCATTAATCAAGGCTTCTCTTAAAGCGTCTAGTGGATAATCCCATATTTCTCTGCGCTGAGTTCCTTCCAGCGAAAGTTCAGTAACCGATGTATCAAATTTGACTTTCAAGTGCTTTTTTATCACTTCAAGTGAGCCATCCAGCTGCTGAAGCAGATTCCCCTTAATATCCACTGTGTCCAATATGGTTGTTCCATCTTTGAATCGGCCAACCCTCGTATAGGCACTGATAAAGTGCGTTTGCGGGTCTTTACCGAAAAGTAACATGCATGCCCTTGTTAAATGTCCATCTGCTGTTACAAGCTTTGTCTTCCTGAGCAGCCATTCTGTGCTTTCACTATCTGCATAAGACACACGATTTGAAGCTAGGAGATGTTTCCACCGCTTAATACTTTCAGAGTCCAGATCGTTTAAACTCCCCTCCACAGGAAAGCTGTCCCACGTCTTGTCAGTCCGCTCAAGCAATAAGTTTTTCAATTCGGACTCTGTGAGCTCCTGTGTAGTACTACCCGATCTAAAATAGTACCTCCCATCAAGGGCAACCAATTGATCTGATCTGCGCACATCAATCTCAATGACAATCTTCCCGTCAAAATGTTCCTCAAGTACTTTAGGAGTGATACGCAGTTTATTTCTGATTTTGTTTGGCAACTCTTCAAGCAGTCTTTTGGCTTGCTCTTCGGTGACGCCTATGACTTCACCATTGTCAGTACACCCAATGTACAATGTTCCTCCATTGCTGTTTGCAAAACCTGCTATCACCTTGAGGTATTCGTCCCTCCAGCTCTCCTTGAACTCAACTTTGTCATTCTCCATCATGACCCCAAAAGCTCCTCAAGAATGGCCTGAAGCTTGCGGTCGACCTCCTGCCGTTCTTCCTCAGCTTCTTTAAGTTCCAGCACCGCTTCGTCCAGCGGTAAAACTTCGTCGTTGCCGTTCTGAGACACATAACGTGATGGGCTTAAGTTGTAGTCGTTTTTGGCAATGTCGTCAAGGGAAACAATTTTGCTTATGCCTTCTTCCTCACGCCAATCGTGGTAAATACCGGACACAAGCTCAATGGTGGAGTCGGGCAAGTAGTTCTTGGGCCTGCCTTTTTCAAAAAGCTTGGAAGCGTTCACAAGAAGCACTTGGGACCTGCGTTCTTGCGCTTTGTTCTTATTGATGACCAAAATGATGCCAGGTGCGGTGGTGTTGTAGAACAGATTCTCCGGCAGAAGAATGACAGCTTCCACAAAGTCTCTTTCCACGAACTGCTTTCTTATGTCACGTTCACGGTTAGAACCACTGCTGCCGGAGCCACGGGAAACTGAACCCGTATCCAGAACCACAGCCATTCTGCCGTGATCTTTAAGCGAAGCATGCATGTGCTGGACCCAGCCCCAATCAGCAGAGCTGGAAGGAGGAAAGCCAAAAGTGAACCGCCCGAAGGTGTCGTTTTCATAAGTACTCTGCGGGAAATCTTGATTCCACATGGGGTTGGAGACCACAATGTCAAATTTTCTCAGCGAACCACGTTCATCCAAAAATGCTGGCCGGTTCATAGTATCACCCAGTGCAATTTCCGCTTCCATGTTGTGAATGAACACGTTCATGTTTGCCATGGCATATGTGCTGGCAAGGATTTCCTGACCGAAGAACTTAAGAGGCCTCACTTTGGGATCGTCATCGTAACGCTCTCTGAACAGCAGATGGCACTTTATGAGCAAACCACCTGAGCCCACGCATGGATCGTAAATTTCATCGCCCGGTTGTGGGTTCACAATGTGCGCCATGAGAACACCCACTTCACTGGGGGTGTAGAACTCACCAGCACTTTGCCCACTACCTTCAGCAAACTTTCTGAGCAAATACTCATAGGCTCTGCCCAAAATGTCCGGCTCCACATCCTTGAGCCCAAGTCGGTGTTTACTGATGGTGTCCACAAGCATCTTAAGCCGCTCTTCACTGATAACACGCTGGCCAGCCGTGGTGGCATTGAAGTCAACAATGTCAATGACTCCTTGCAGTTTTGGATTTTCGCGAGCCACAGCTCTGACTGCATCAGTAAGGTACTCGCCCAGGTTTTGGCTTTGCTTCACAATGTTCGCCCATCGGGCCTCCGGTGGGATGTAAAAGCGAACTACGTCATGGTCTTGTTCCACCAATATTTGTGCGGTTTCGTAATTGCCCATTTTTTCGGCAAAAGCTGCCACTTCGTCTTCGAACACGTCAGATATTCTTTTCAGGAAAATGAGCGGAAGCATGTAATCCTTGTACTTTGGAGCATCAATTTCTCCTCTGATCTTACATGCGGCTTCCCACAGCCATGATTCCAAGGTTTTCACATCAAGCATGCCGTTGGCACCCCTTTTTCTTCAAATAAAGGGAAAAGATGAAAGCACTTTTTCTTCCTTTAAAACATATTAATACGGAAAGCGTTATTGGAGCGTTGTCCAACGGGGAAGACACACCAAAAACGCATGTTAAGCACATGTGAAGCATAGCACAATTGCGACAAAAAATGTGATCATGATCCGTTAATGGGGTGCTTTTTCACAGTAGAATACATGTGTGCGCATATTGCAAAGAAGTGAAAGGTTACAAACAAAGAGGCTGGGGGTAATAGGTGGACTCTTGGTAATCAGCTTGTTAATAGTTGTACTGAGCACACCAAAGCTGGTAGCGGCAGGCACAAATGGAAACGACCGCGGGGTCCTCATACTTTGTTTTCACGAGATTGGTTCTGCGGGGCTGAAAGCACCATCATATCAGAAAGCTCTGTATCTTCCACCTCTGGCATTCGAAAATATCGTCAGGTACTTAAAGCAAAACGGCTACACCTTCATGACGCTTTCGCAGGTACATGACCTATGGGCCTCTGATAAGGATCTGCCCAACAAGACCGTGGTCATAACCTTTGATGATGGGTACGAAAGCGTATACGCCTACGCGCTGCCCATTGCAAAGAAGTATAAAGTGCCCTTCACTGACTTCGTCATCGCAGGAGATGTGAACGTACCCGGACACCTGACGGAAGAACAACTAAGAGACATGGTAAGCACAGGCTTGGTTGAAATCGGCAGTCACACCTTCGACCACGACAACTTGAAGTATTTAAGCAGGGAAGAGCAGGAAAAACAAATCAGTAGCAGCATTCAATATTTGGAGAAAGTTTTACCCGGCTACAAAATCACATCCTTTGCGCTGCCCTACGGGCAATACAACGATGAGACCGAAGACGCTTTAGCAAAATACGGCATAACCATGGATGTGACAACTCAATTTGGCATAGCACACAAGAGTGATGACTGGCTTTTGCTGCCCAGAGTTTACATAAACGCTCTGCCTGCCTACATTTACTACAGACTGGGAACTGAAATGATCACGAGAAGAATTGAGAACATCATGGCAGGTAAACTCACAGGGGAAGCTGATGGACCGCCAGCGTGTGCCTTGTTTGAAGACAGAGCCGTAAACTGCGACCAAGTGGTTTCCTTCACTGGTGGCAAAGCTCCGTACCAGGTAGGTATTACATCCAGAACACCCAGTGTGATACCCGAGCTTATCTTGACAACCACAAAGAATTACATTCCTGTGCCCTTTAGCCCTACCGAGGAGCTGGCCAAAAACTCAGGTACTCACTACTCATTCAGTTTTACCGTCACCGATGCGAAAGGAGCCATCATTAACGGGCAAAAGGAGATCACACTGGTAAGCGCCCTTAGCGTGAAGTTCATAAATGCACCCGAAGAAGTTTACACCACGAGAAACACAGTCACCTTCACCGTTGACACACGCTCAGACACGTCAAGCATAGCAGATTTCTTCAATAAACCCACAGGCTACCCTCCTTTGAGAATACAGTGGTTCTTAGATGGTAAACAGGTCTTACCAGCTAAAACACTGGTTGACATCGATAAAGAGACCATAAACATACAGGAATCAGGGGTTCACGTAGTCAGCGTAAAGGTCAAAGACAACATGGGACAGGTGGCTACCGCTTCTAAGACCGTTTACATAACGGCGCCCATGCCCTTTTGGCCTGACAGACATTTGTTCATAAGACTGTGAAGAATTCTAATCCAAGAATTCCGTTGATGTTTTAGCGGAAGCCCGTGGCAATGTCTTTTCTGAAAAACATGCCAGGGAATGAAATTTTCTCTATCTCACTGTACGCTTTCTGCCGTGCTTCTTCGTAGCTTTTGCCAGTGGCGACCACACTTAGCACGCGACCCCCTGACGTTACCACATTCCCCGTAGCGTCAAAAGTGGTTCCAGCGTGAAACACCAATGCGTCTCGAACGTTGCCCAAGCCATTTATGGGGAATCCAGTTTGGTAATGACCCGGATAACCCTTTGAGGCAGCCACCACGCAAACGCACTTTTCTTGTTTCCACTGCACCTGAACAGCACTTAAGTTCCCAATGCAGGTGCTCATCAGAAGCTGAGCAAGGTCGCTCTCCAAAAGCGGCATCATGGCTTGGGTCTCTGGGTCGCCAAAGCGCACGTTGAACTCAAGCACTTTTGGCCCTTCCTGAGTTAGCATGAGCCCGGCATAGAGCACACCTGTATAGGGAATGCCTTCTTCCATTAGCCCACGCAGAACTGGTCTTATGATGGTTTCCAGAATATCCTCTTCCATGGCACGGTCGATTAAAGGATGAGGACTTATACTGCCCATGCCACCGGTGTTTGGTCCCTGGTCGCCGTCAAAGGCACGCTTGTAGTCCATGGCAGTGCCCAAAATGACAGCATCAGCACCGTTGCAAAGAGCAAATACGGAAGCTTCTGGTCCCTGAAGCAGTTCTTCCACTACAACTTTCTCACCGGCATTGCCGAAAATCCTTTCTTCCATGAGAGACTCCAGCGCCTGCACAGCCTCCTCGGTGCTATGGGCAATGACAACGCCCTTCCCCTGAGCCAAGCCATCGGCTTTCACTACCAAAGGGCGCTCCGTTGTTTTTACATAGTTAACGGCATCATCCAACCTTGAAAACACCTCAAACTGGGCAGTGGGTACGTGGCAGCGTTTCATGAGGTTCTTGGCAAACACCTTGCTGCCTTCAAGCAGGGCTGCAGCTTTTGAAGGACCAAAAATGGTCAAACCCGCCTCCTTAAAGGCATCCACGATGCCTGCCATGAGTGGTATTTCGGGGCCAACAACGGTTAAATCAATGCTCTTTTCCAGGGCAAAGGATCGAAGCTTTTGCACATCCGTGGGGGCAACATTCACCAGCTCTGCCATCTGGGCAATCCCTGCATTACCCGGTGCGCAGTAAATCTTTTGAACCAACGGGCTTTGCTTTAGCTTATAAACCAGTGCATGTTCACGTCCACCACTGCCAATTACCAGCACATTCATGCGAGGTGCACTTCCCTTCTCTTCTTATGTGCTAATGCCTGAAATGCCGGATGTGGGTAAATACCATGGCAATGTTGTAGCTATTAGCAGCATCGATGCATTCCTGATCTCGTTTAGAGCCACCCGGTTGAATAATGGCAGTTATGCCGGCTTTGGCAGCCAGTTCCACAGAATCACTGAAAGGAAAGAAACCATCGGAAGCCAAAACAGCACCACGTGCCTTTTCACCGGCCTGTTTGGTGGCAATCTCCACAGCACCCACACGGTTAACCTGCCCAGCACCCAAGCCAATTGTTCCGCCATTTTTTGCCAATGCGATGGCGTTGGAGCTTAAGTGCTTCACCACTTTCCAAGCAAAGCGCATGTCCGCCATCTCCTCAGGTGTGGGCACCTTGTCTGTGACCACAGTCAGCTCTTTTTCATCCAAGTCCTGAAGGTCCTTGTCCTGCAAAAGAACGCCGCCTTCCACGCGTTTAATGTCAAAACCAGTGGCAGTGGAAAGATTCACCTTCAACAGACGGAGGTTTTTCTTCTTTTGAAACACATTCAGTGCTTCTGGGGTGAAGTCAGGAGCCACAATGACCTCTAAGAACTGTTTAGACATTTCCAAAGCGGTGGCTTCGTCCAACGTGTCGTTCACGCCCACAATGCCACCATAAATGGACACGGGGTCGCCCTCATAAGCCTTTCGGTAAGCCTCAAACAAGTTTTCACCCACTCCAACTCCGCAGGGATTGGCATGTTTCACTGCGACTGCACAGTGCACACCATAAAACTCTTGAAGTGTTTCCACAACAGCATTCACATCGTGCAGGTTGTTAAAGGAAAGTTCCTTACCCTGAAGCTGGACGTAATTTGCTAAGCCCGTTTTGGACAGTGGGTCTTTGTAGAAAGCCCCTCTTTGGTGGGGATTCTCTCCATAACGCAGTTCTTGTACTTTTTCAAAGGGCAGAACGATTTCATCAGGAAATAAGACCTTCGCTCCTCGACTAAAATAGCTGCTTATGATAGCATCGTAGTAAGCCGTGTGACGGAAGGCCTTCGCTGCCAAACGAAAACGCGTGCTAAGACTGGTTGAGCCGCTATCACGTAGCTCGTCAATGACCTCTGGGTAATCCTGCGGATCAACCAAAACGGTGACACTTTCCCAGTTCTTTGCAGCTGCTCTTATGAGCGTTGGACCGCCAATGTCAATGTTTTCAACGGCATCACCCATTGTGGCATTTTCATCAAGAACAGTTTCCTTGAATGGGTAAAGGTTTACCACTACCAAATCGATGGGTTCGATATTAAAAAGGACAAGCTGAGCCATGTGATCTGCATTGTTTCTGTTTGCCAAAATGCCAGCATGAATAGCGGGATGAAGGGTTTTTACCCTGCCATCAAGAATCTCTGGAAAACCGGTAATGTCAGAAACCTTTACAGCGTCAATGCCGCTTCCCTTTAAAAGGCCATAGGTACCACCAGTGGAGATGATTTCAAAACCAAGTTCTTGCAGCTCCCTTGCGAACTCCACCACACCTTCTTTTCTTGACACGCTTATGAGTGCTTTCCTCTTTTTCACCACTTTCACACCTCGTTTCTTCCTTCTGAGCCTTCACTTGACGCTGGTAATACGCGAACACGCCTGCCTTCCAGCACCACCCTGCCTTCAGAAATGAGCTTTATGGCAGTGGGTAAAAGCCTATGTTCCACCTCCAGAACTTTCTCTGCAATGGTTTCAGGTGTGTCGTCATCGTCCACCTTAACCACTTCTTGAAGGATGATGGGACCTGCATCAACTCCCGCATCCACAAAATGCACTGTGCAGCCGGTGTACTTTACTCCACTTTCGTAAACGGCTTCGTGCACCTTCATACCGTAGAATCCCTTACCACAAAAAGAGGGCAGTAGTGCCGGATGTATGTTGATGATCTTTTGTGGAAAACGTTCCACCACTTGTGGGCTTAATATGGTCAAAAAGCCAGCCAACACCACTAAATCAGGACTGAGCATGGTCAAAAGGTTCAGTAAAGCCTCTTGAAACTCAGATTTCAAAACCTTCTTAGAAAGTACGTAGGTGGGAATGCCGTGCTGTTTTGCTCGCTCCAGGGCGTAAGCATCTTCCTTGTCACTGATGACAGCCTGTATGTCCACTTTAAGCCAACCTTCCTCTACAGCATCAATGATGGACTGAAGGTCCGTGCCCCTGCCCGAAACCAGCACTACGATGTTCACGGCAAGATCACCTGACGTTCTCCGGGCACCACTTCACCAATGATTTGTGCATTGAAATCACCGGAGCTGTTAATCTTGTTTATGCAGTCATTGGCACACTGCTCAGGAACAATGAGTACCATGCCAATGCCCATGTTAAAAGTGCGATACATTTCCATTGTGCCCACATTTCCCAACTGTTGAACGAGTTTGAAAATGGGCGGCACAGACCAAGCGTCTCCATGCAGCTTCACGGCGGTGCCTTCTGGCAAAACGCGAGGCACGTTTTCAAGTAACCCACCACCAGTGATGTGAGCAGCAGCTTTCATGGGCAAACCCTGAAGCTGTTCAAATGCACGAACGTAAATGAGCGTGGGAGTGAGAAGTTCCTCACCCAAGGTTCTACCAAGTTCAGGCAGTTTGTCATTTACACTGAAATGATGCTGTTCAAAGAATATCTTCCTGACCAAGGAATAACCGTTGCTGTGCAAGCCTGAAGAGGCTAAACCGATAACTGCGTCACCCACAGAAACTGTTTCAGGGTTAAGAAGTTCGTCTTTTTCAGCAACACCAACGCAGAAGCCAGCCAAGTCGTACTCGCCCTCTGGGTAAAAAGATGGCATCTCAGCGGTTTCACCACCCACTAAGGCACAGTTGGCCATAGTACAACCCTGAGCGATGCCTTTTATGACATCCACTCCGACGGTTTCATCCAGCTTCCCGCAGGCGAAGTAATCCAAGAAAAACAAAGGTTTCGCTCCTGTGGTAATGACATCGTTTACGCACATGGCAACCAAGTCAATGCCAACGGTATCGTGTTTGTTCATCATGAATGCAATTTTCAGCTTGGTACCCACACCATCAGTACCAGAGACCAAAACAGGATTCTTGTAACCTTTTAACTCCACCAATGAAGCAAAGGGACCAATGCCTTCCAGAACAAAATCGGTGAGTGTGGCTTGTGCCAGAGGTTTTATCTTCTCAATGAAGGAATCCGCTTTGGGAATGTTTACTCCCGCATCTTCGTATTTCATTACTCATTCACCTTCACTTTTTCTCAAAAAGGTACTTGTTGCCCTCTTTGGGTACATCCATGGGGTAACTGCCGTTCAAACAGCCGGTGCACAAACTGCTCATGCCAACACTTTTTATCAAGCCATCCAAACTGAGAAAATGCAAGCTGTCAGCATCAACCAGTTTCCTCACTTCTTCAGGTGACATTTGTGCGGAAATGAGTTGCTTACGCGTGGGCATGTCGATGCCGAAATAACACGGCATGATGATGGGCGGAGAACTAATCCTCAGGTGCACTTCTTTGGCTCCAGCTTCCTTCAGCAGCCCGACCAAACGCTTCATGGTGGTACCTCGGACAATGGAATCATCAACCAAGACGATGCTCTTGCCCTTCACAAGTTCCTTTAGCACATTTAGTTTGACCCTGAGACTGGCCTCTCTCATGCTTTGCTCAGGCGCTATGAAGGTACGTCCCACGTATTTGTTCTTTATGAGACCATCCACACTGGGTATGCTGGACTCGGCTGCGTACCCACGAGCAGCGGAATTTCCAGAATCTGGTACGGGCACAACCCAGTGAGCATCCACAGGTGCTTCTTTAGCAAGCTGCCTGCCCATCTCCATGCGAGCGAGGTAAACGCTTACGCCATCAATCACACTGTCGGGGCGTGCAAAGTAAATGTATTCAAACACGCAGTGCATGGGATTAACCACTTCAGACTCAGCCTTAACTGACCTCACTTGAGAGCTGTCCACACCATCAATGAGGACAATCTCGCCAGGCTCAATATCCCTGACAAGCTGAGCATTGACCACGTCCAAAGCACAAGATTCCGAGGAAAGGAAATAACCTACTTCGTTCTTGCCCAAACAAAGTGGCCTTATGCCGTTTGGGTCTCTGATCCCGGCAAGCGTGTTGTCAAAAAGCACCAGCAGTGCATAGGAACCCTTTATGGACTTCATCACCTCAAGAAGAGCGTTTTCAAAACCTTTGTGGAGGTTTTTTGCCATGAGGTGCATGATGATTTCTGTATCCGAAGTGGTCTGGAAAATTCTGCCTTCCTTTTCCAGAGAATCTCTGAGCTGCTGTGCATTTATGAGATTCCCGTTATGAGCCACAGCAATGGAATGACCGCGCAAATGAGCCACCAGCGGTTGAGCATTGAATAAACTGGGTGCTCCTGTGGTGGAATAGCGCACATGGCCAATGCCCGCGTTACCTTTAAGTGACTTTACCTTGATTCGGTCAAAAACTTCGCTTACCAGACCCATGCCCTTTTGCACATGGGTTTCGCTACCGTCATAAACGGCAATACCGGCACTTTCTTCACCGCGATGCTGCAGCGACTGAAGACCGTAGTAAATGTACACTGAAGCTTCGGGGTTATCCAAAACAACCCCAAAAACGCCGCAATCTTCTTTCATCAGATGCCCTTCATGGCCCATTCTAATCCCCGCCTGTAATACTCCGAGCATTGAACCAGGGGCACATCAGCAACTTCTTCTCCATTCACCCTGATAAGCAAACTTTCTCCGCCAACGGTGCCCAAAACCGCAGCGGGTACTCCACAATCTTGAGCAAGCTTTAAGACTGCTTCCAAGTTCTGCGGGCTCAGTGAAACCACGGCACGGCCTTGGGATTCCGAGAAAAGAGCAGTATCCGGCCTCAAAGAAGCGGTTAGATCCACCTCAACGCCTCTTTCACCGCAAAGCGCACATTCTGCCAATGCAACAGCTAAACCGCCTTCGGAAATATCATGAGCAGACTTGAGTAGCCCTTCTCGGATGAGCTCACGAACCAGTTCCTGCAGTACTTTTTCCCCTTCCAGATCCACAACGGGAGGTTTTCCTTTTACCATGCCGTATTGAACTTGCAGGTATTCACTACCACCAAGCTCGCCTTTATCTTCACCCAGCACGAGAACCACATCACCATCGTCTTTAAAGCCCATGGTGCACACCCTTGAAACATCCTCCACCAGTCCTGCACAGCCGATCACTGGCGTGGGGAAAATGGGGCCCAGCTCAATTTCGTTGTACAGGCTCACGTTCCCGCTAACCACGGGTATGTTCAGAACTTGGCATGCATCTCTGATGCCTTCGATGCAGCGCTGCATTTGCCAGTAAACCGCAGGATCCTCAGGATTGCCAAAATTCAAACAATCTGTTATGCCAATGGGCTCAGCACCCACCATGCTCAAGTTTCTTGCCGCTTCTGCCACAGCAGCCTTCGCACCCTCGTAGGGGTCCAAGAAGCAGTAAGTAGCATTGCAGTCCGTGGTAAACGCCAGCGCTTGTTGCTTCCCTTTTATGCGAACTACTGCGGCGTCCATGCCGGGTCTGACAACGGTGTCGGTCCTCACCATGTGGTCATACTGCTCAAATACCCATCCTTTGGAAGCAACGTTCGGCGACGCCAAAAGTTCTAAGAGAGTACATTCCAGATCAGCAGGTGGCTGCAAAGCTGTCAAATCGAGCTCTTGGAGTTCTTTCAGATCTTCAGAGGGTTTTCCTTCGCGAACATACTGCGGAGCGCCATCTGCCAGAAGCTTTGCCGGTACTTCAGCTACCACGGTGCCCTGATGCTTTATACGGAGCATACCATCGTCAGTCACATGACCCATGACGCTTGCGTGCAGTCCCCACTTTTCCATGATTTGCTTTATTTGCTCCTCTTTACCCTTTTCCACGACTAAGAGCATGCGTTCCTGGGATTCAGAGATGAGAATCTCATGAGCAGCCATACCCTCAGCCCTTAGCGGAACATGATCCAGATCAAGTTCCATGCCCACGCCACCACGAGCAGCCATTTCAGAAGCAGAAGAGGTTATGCCGGCAGCTCCCATGTCCTGGACAGCCACTACAAACCCTGTCTCATAAGCTTCCAAGCAAGCTTCAATGAGTAGTTTCTCCATGAATGGGTCACCCACTTGCACCGAGGGGAGCTTCTCCTCGGCATCTTCTCCAAGTTCCTGCGAGGCGAAGCTGGCTCCCCCAATGCCATCTCGACCTGTGGTGGCACCCACAATGAGCACTGGACTACCGACACCGCTGGCTTTCCCTGTCTGCATTTTGCCCTGCTCCACAATGCCAGCACAAAGTGCATTCACCAGGGGGCTTTTCTGGTAGCAATCCTGGAAGTAAATTTCGCCACCCACGGTGGGTACCCCAATGCAGTTGCCATAATCACTGATACCAGCCACTACCTGTTCAAACAAGTAGTTAGTTCTCCCATCACCCAAAGGACCAAAGCGAAGTGAATCCATGAGTACCACGGGACGCGCACCCATGGCAAAGATGTCCCTAACAATGCCACCTACGCCCGTGGCAGCACCTTGATAAGGTTCTACCGCTGAAGGATGGTTATGACTTTCTATTTTCATCACCAAAGCCAAACCATCTCCAATATCCAAAACGCCGGCGTTCTCACCAGGTCCTTGAACCACGCGTGGTCCTTTGCTGGGTAGCATTTTTAGTAATGGCTTGGAGTTCTTGTAAGCACAATGCTCAGACCACATCACACTGAACATGGCAAGTTCTGTGAAATTTGGTTCTCTACCCAGTCCAGCGACTATTTCTTGATATTCGTAATCAGTTAACCCTAAGGTTCTCCACAGTGACACTGTGTTGTTGTTATTTTCCATGGTTCTTCAAAACCCACCTTTCAGTAGGTGATCTAGCACAGAACCCAGAATGTACATGCCATCTGAGCTTCCCAGCAGTGGATCACAAGCACGTTCCGGATGGGGCATCATGCCCACCACGTTGCCCTGCCTGTTTGTCACAGCGGCAATGCGGTCCACGGAGCCGTTCACATCTTCTTTGTAACGCAGAAGAATTTGTCCATTTTCCTTTAGCTGCTGCAGAGTGTCCTCATCAACGTAGTAATTACCGTCTTTATGAGCCACGGGCAATTTGATGGTTTGCCCCACCTTAAGGCGGGACGTGAAAGGTGTGTGGGCGTTTTCCACCTGCACATCCACGTATTTGCAAATGAATTTCAAATTTTTATTGCGCATTAGCGCACCAGGAAGCAAACCCAGTTCTGTGAGTACTTGGAAGCCGTTGCAAATACCCACCACCAGTTTGCCCTTCTCAGCTTCCCTAACTAGAGCGTCCACAGCCGGTGAAAAACGAGCTAAAGCACCAGGACGTAAGTAATCGCCGTAGGAAAAACCGCCCGGAATCATGAGCACATCGTATTTGTCCAAGTCACTCTCTTCGTGCCACACGTAACAAGCATCTTGGTTCAAGTAATCCCTAACCGCATAAAAGCAGTCAGAATCGCAGTTGGAACCAGGAAGAACAATAATCCCGAAGGTTTTCATGGCTCTTAGCCCTCACCGATCTCGAAGGAGAAATCTTCAATGACAGGATTGGCTAACACTTTCTTGCAAATCTCTTCCACGCTGTTTTTCAATTCTTCGGAATGAATGCCGTCCTTCAAAGTAAGTACAATGTATTTGCCTACTCTGACGTCGCTCACGTTTTCGTATCCCAAAGTGTGTAATGCATTTTTCACTGCTTGCCCCTGAGGATCCAAGATGCCTTTCTTCAAAGTCACATAAACTTTTGCCTGAGCCATGTTAAACACACCCCAATCGACGAGCTATTTCCAGATAAGCCTCTTCCACACCGCCCATATCACGTCTGAACCTGTCTTTGTCCAGCTTTTCCATGGTAGTGCTGTCCCAGAAACGGCAGGTGTCAGGAGAGATTTCATCTGCCAGGACAATGTGCCCCTCAGGTGTCTTGCCAAATTCAAGCTTGAAATCCACAAGAATGATGTTCTTCTTGAGCAGAAACTGTGAAAGAATCTGGTTAACCCTTAATGCCTGCTGGGTGAGTGTGTTTATTTCCTCCTCGGTAGCCAGCTTCATGGCTAAAATGTGGTAATTATTCACCATGGGGTCACCCAGTTCATCATTTTTGTAAGAGAATTCCACAACGGGCTGATCAAACTTTAAGCCCTCTTCCAGGCCCAGCCGTTTACTTATACTGCCAGCTGCATAGTTTCTGACGATGACTTCCAGTGGAATAATCTCAACCTTTTTCACCAGCATCTCAGTTGGGGAAAGTAATTCAACAAAATGCGTTGGCACACCGTTCTCCTCAAGAAGGTGAAAGAACACTGCAGACACTTTATTATTGATGGTGCCCTTGCCTTGTATTATGCCTTTCTTCTTGCCATCAAATGCGGTAGCTTCGTCCTTGTACTCAATGATGTAGTAACGAGGATCATCGGTTCTGTAAACCTTTTTCGCCTTACCCTCATAAAGAAGGTCCAACTTTTCCATGTAAGCCTCCTTTCTGCTGCCCTTAGCCTTTAAGCACGTCTTGAGCCATGTACTGGCGAAAGTCCTTCAATACTTGCCTTAAGCCCTCGTACTTCAAGGACAATATGTGGCAAGCAAGAAGTGCGGCATTTTCTGCCTCGTTTATGCCCACCGTGGCCACTGGTACACCTTTTGGCATTTGTACCATGGACAAAAGGGAGTCCAATCCACCCAGTGCTGAAGATTTTATGGGTAGTCCGATTACGGGAAGCAACGTGTAGGAAGCAATGACGCCAGGAAGATGAGCTGCTTTGCCTGCAGCAGCAATGATTACCTCGTACTCCCTGTCAGCGTTAAGAGCAAATTGCTGGGTTTCAAATGGTGTTCTGTGGGCAGAAAGCACTTTTAAGTCCCATGGAACTCTTAGCTGATCAAGAATGGCTGTGCACTTTTCAACAACGGGAATGTCAGACTTACTCCCTACCACAATGGCGACTTTACCAATACCATCAATACTACTACTATTAGACATGGTAATGACCTCCCAAAGCGGGGAAATGATGAAACATATAACACATTATATAACCAAACTGTGATAAGCGAAACCTAGCGTTAACACTTACTTCACTTAGACAGATGCATAAAACTGCTTATAATGAATACATCATGTCCGAAAAGAACCAAGACACACTGGGTTACATTTACCTGATTGCTACCACTTTCTTTTGGGGTACCACGTTTGTTTTTTCCAAAGAAGTTTTGACTTGTTTAGATCCGTTCTCCTATTTGTTCTGGCGGTATGTCATTGCCTTCTTGCCATTGATTCCCTTCATCAGGTTAAGAAAAAAGGACATACTTGATGGGTTCTGGCTAAGCATTACTAACGCCATCGCTCTCATTACTCAATTTGTCGCTCTAACCACCATAAATGCTTCCACAGCTGCCTTCATCGTAAGCTTGAGCATACCGCTCACACCGCTTTTGGAAATGCTGTGGCTTAAAAAGAGACAAAGCAGCACAGTAACCCTGGGGCAAATACTGTCCGTGGTGGGTTTCTTGGCTCTGAGTTACGTACCGGGAGAGAAGTTCTCCATATCCTTTGGGGCCTTTCTCATGCTCATCAGTGCCTTGGCATACACTGTGCAGTTCGTACTCATACCCAAACTACAAATTGAAAATCAGTTGAACACTTCAGCCTACATGATTGGATTCACTGCTATTTGGTCTTTACCCTTCACCAGAAGCTTCGTAGTACCTAAAGGAGCATGGGGCCCACTACTTTATTTGGCTTTGATTGCCACAACCTTGACCATTTGGCTGCAACTTCAAGGGCAGAAAAATGTGAGCGCCACTACTGCGGCGTACATATTCGCATTTGAACCCATATTTGCATACTTGTTCGCCCATATAACAGTGGGAGAAAATCTCACCGTATTCGGTAATTTGGGGGCATTACTCATCTTCTTAAGTGCTTTGCTGGTCCAGTACGGCGAATACCGAACCAGCAAAGCTAACAATAACTAAACAAGTGGATAATTGTACAGTTCATAGTAAGTGTCAGACACGGGGTCATACAACACCTTGTTTTCTTTCTTTTCTACCTTGCCGCTCTTCTTTTCTTTCACCTTAAACACCTCCTGAGTGTTTGTTCAAAGTATGGTAATACACCCAAGAGGCATAAGTATTTAAATAAGATACGCATGTTCGTCAACTTTTCGTTAAGATCTTTGAGAAACTAAATAGAGCCGCTGGAGCACTTTCGTGGATATATGACCGTGTTTTTAGCCAGCGGCTCTATTTTTGCAAAATAGGCATTGATAAATGCAGGTTAATTAGTGCCGTCCCTCCATGTCAAATGCCTATTTTGGAACTACCATGAGAGCGTTGCTTATCTTCCTAGTAGGTGTTGCTAAGAACTTACCATTGGCATACAGACTTGTGCTGGCACCACCATCCAGATTCATGGCGTTATAGGCACCCAAATTTTTCATGATAGTCGCTAACTCCTGAATGGTGCATTTACTAACAGTGACCATGAGTAGTTCATTGTTCTGTGTAATGCCCAGCGCACTTCTGGTGAGGGGTTGACCCGTGATTTTCGGAATATCGAGAAGCTCAGACGCTGGGTCCAACGTTATTTCCCCATCGGTTATGAGGCGTGGACCAGCACTAAGAGCTCCCCAAATAACGCCCTGCTGCCACATGTCAGGATGAGAACTGCTACGCACATCATAAATGTCACGGTAATAAAGCTTTGTGCCCACTTCAAAACGGTCCTTGAAGCGCACCTCAGTGCCTCCTAAGTGAATGATGTAGCCATCAGGTGGTATGGGCACGTTAGTGCCAGTGACTTGTTCCACTACTTCGTCATTTCTCACAATGACATTGATCCCATCCACGTTAAGTCTGGTAGTAGCACCCCTGAGCGGTGTGAACACACGAATGGAGTTTTCTCCCCACATGGCACGGTTTATGGTGCCTATGTACCAGCCTTGGGTGTAGAGACGCTCCAGCTCAGGATTAGGAATGTACGTATACTCACCCTGCAGCTTCATTTTCACATTGGCTATGTCTACCTGGTTATCCTGGGTAAAAGCAAATGTACTTGCGTATTTCTCCGGGGTACCCAAGTGTTCAATCCTGCCGTTAATGACCAAGTTGGCAGCAGGTTCCATGGGCAAACTGGTATCTGCCACCTGGAAAAAGGTCCCGTTTATGGCAGCTAAGGGGTTTTTCCTCTTCACCATGCTGTCAAAAGGCTCTAAGACACCGATTTGGTCTTGGGCGTTAACGATTTCCAGTTTTATGGTTGGGTCGTTTAGAAATACTTTGACCACGTTCACAGTTGCTGTACTGTTGCTTACAGCCACAGTGGTGGTGTAGGATTTAACACCTGTTTCAATGTACACAACCCTGTTCTGATCGTCCCATTCAACTTCCTTGCCCAAAGCCTCACTAACAAAACGTAAAGGAACGTAAGTTCTGCTGTTGTAAACGAAAGGAGGCACATCCAAGACTTTAACTGCCCCGTTAACTCCAGCAAATTTAAACCCGATCTTCAAACTGATAAAGGTTGAACCGTTCCTAATGTTTACGATCTGGTTTTCTGCGTCCCACTCAACTTCACCGCCAAAATACTCTGCGATGTAGCGAATGGGAACAAAAATACGGCCTTCCTTGTTCAGTGGCGGCGTGTCAAAAGCCAACTTTTGGCCACCGATGTAGATGGCAATGTCTTGCCCAACAATGCCGTTTTCACCGTAAACTGCCACTGACGACCAACTAATGGTTAGTAGCATGACGGCAACAAGTAAAATGTTCACAAGCTTCAACAGAGGCTTGTTCTTCACCAAATCACCTCCTCAAGGCGCTGGCCGCACATGCTCCCAAGCAGCCACCGCAAAGAATCCTTTAGACACATTGTACAAAGAAAACCAAGAAGTGAGATATTTTCTTAGGTTGTGTTTTATCTGAGAAAAAACGCAGTAGAATCAAGCATTAACAATAGTTCTTTTAACAAAGAACCTTTTAACAAAACGGAAAGCATTTAACACTGATGTCAAAGCAAATACTGCTTGAGCAAGCTCTGAAAAGCAGAATCTGTTTCTTTGGCAATAAGTCGTCTGTTTTCCGCAGACCAATAGCGTTTAAACTGCCAGGAACCTTTCATAGGACCTTTCTCAAGGACACCCAATGCTTCTCTCACGTATTTCTGGTTTATGGCATAACTTTGTTCTAGAAGCTTGTCAGCACCGTTCTCTACCACGCTTAGATCTAGCAGTGCTCTTTGGCTCTCGAGACGCAGTGAGTAGGTCTTGTCCTTATTCACAGTGTAATCCTTAAGTGCAGCTCGGAAAAGTAAGTTGTTCCATTTCCATCTTCTTACCCCTTGCCGGATCTGAACTTCTTCGTCTTCAATGGTGGCAGGCACATTGAAATTAAGTGGTTTAAAGACTTGAATCTCAGGGTCCGGACCTTCAGTGAACCAGATGATCTTCCTTTCGTAATCGTAGATGAGTGATGCTGTGGTCTGGGAGCTAACCAAGCCTCCACCTATCATGTTTATGTTCTTCATGGAGCAAACAGCTCCCGTACCGCGGTCCTGAAGCAGCGCCATGACGTTTACCACATTTGGCACCAAGGTTCTGAGCAGTTCCCTTCCACGTCGCTCGCGCACGGCCGCTCCAGCAAAATAGGTAACCAAACGGTTGGTGAAGTACGTCTGAAAGTTCTTCACCTCGCCTTCCAGCTCTGGTGAAATACCATCAAAGTCATTGCTCAGTGACAGTTTATTGCTTATGTTGTAACTGTTCTGGAGCCTCTTAAAAGCATAGTACTTGCCAACGGTTTCCAAAACGTAAGCTTCCTTCGGATCCACTAGCAAATAGCTGTTGTGATAAAAAAGTGGGTGCTCGTACCCACCATCACCGCCTTGACCAAAGCTGAGTGTATTCTCAATGATTATGTTCATGGCTTCAAAAGCCGTCGAAGCCTGTTCCAGAGCCATGCGCAAGTAATCCATGCCCAAAATTCCACTCTTCTCTACGGGCACCTTGTTGAAAGTGGCTTCGTTTCCGATGCACACTTCTTTACTGTTTATTCCCATCTCTGCGCCCCACATCCAAGAAGGTTTGGAGAGCCAAACATCGTTTTTTACCTCATAAGCGGGAAGCTTTACATAAGTACCTGGTTCGCTTATGGACCCTTTAGGAATAAACACCATGCACTGAGGTTCATTAGGATCTCGGTCGCTGTTTTTAGCGAAAAACGCTGTTTGACCAGAGTCCTTAGACGATTTTACATAAAAGGTGTCACACATTTGATTTACACCCCAACTCTTGGTACTGATTCTATCACGCGTCAGAGACAAACTTGTACATGTTTTATCACCTCAGCTTAAAAATCACTTTACTTAGACTAAAAAATGTGATATCATTTTCTAACAGCAACGCACATCAATTAACAGAGGTGGGAAAGTGTTAACTTATGAGAGAAGGCGTTTTGTCCTGGAGTTATTGAAGAAAGAGGGGAAAGTAGAAGTTAACAAACTCGCACAACAGCTAAATGTATCGCCTATGACAATAAGAAGAGATTTAGATGCTCTGTCAGAACAAGGTTTAGCCTTTCGTACCAGAGGAGGAGCCATATCACCCAACATAAACTACGAACTACCTCTCGAAGAAAAAATGGTTTCAAGAGTTGAAGTAAAGAGCAGAATAGGTGAGCGCGCCTCAGCACTAATAGAAGAAAATGAATCCATACTGCTGGATGCGGGGACTACGTGTTTGGCTTTGGCAAGGCGCGTACAAAGCATGCATTTAACAGTTATAACAAGCGATGTAAGAATTGCTTTTGAGCTCTATAGGAGCCCCACAATTAAGCTCATCGTCCTGGGTGGCATCGTCCAAGCAAACGTGGGTGCCATAACCGGTTCCTATACCGAAGAAATGATAGAGTCTTTAACCGTTGATAAAGCCTTTATAGGGACTTCTGCAGTGGACAATGGGCTTTTCTTATCCACGCCCACTTTAGAGAAGGCTTCCCTAAAGCGAAAGTTCATAAAGAATGCCAACTCCGCCATTTTACTTGCAGACTCCTCTAAATTCGGTCGCTCATCTTTGTTCAAAATTTGTCATTTGGAACAGCTTGACCTGGTCATTACTGACGATCGTTTAGATGATTTCTTTATCCAGGAAATGGAAGCTGTAGGCGTCAACTACGACCTTGTAGAGGGATGAATAACATGTTGAGAGCAGCCATAATAGCAGATGATTTTACCGGTGCCAATGCCACAGGCATATTGCTTAAGAAGAAGGGACTAGAAGTGACCACGTTACTTAGGCCGAGCCATGACCTGGAGCAAATCGACGCAGAAGTAGTTTCCATAAGTACTAACTCGCGAGGCATAAGTGCAGAAGAGGCCTATGAGCAAGTTTACGAAGCAGCAAAGACTGTACTTGAAAGAACTCCGTACATAGCTAAGAGAATCGACAGCACACTGAGAGGTAATTTAGGGGCTGAAATAGACGCCGTGCTCGACGCAGCTGGACAGGAATATAAAGCCGTAGTTGTACCTGTCTATCCGAAATCCGGAAGAATATGTGTGGGAGGATATTTACTGGTAAATGGCACTCCACTTCAGCTCACCGAAGTAGCAAAGGACCCGAAGTGCCCCATTAGATCGTCTAATGTAAAAGAGCTGATTTCGCTTCAGACAAAAAGAGCTGTCGCTAATATCAAACTGGATGTTGTGGCAGCTGGTAAAGAAGCCATTGCAGAAGCTTTTTCACAAATAGAGGAAAACATAGTGGTTTTTGATGCTGTCACTGACGATGACATAGAAAACATTGCGTCAGCTTTAAGTTGCCAAGAGAAAGTCATTTGTGTTGACCCTGGTCCTTTCACAGCAGCTTTTATGGATCAAAAGTTGGGTTTTCAAAAACAAGACAGCGTGTTTCTTATTCTTGGTAGCGTTTCAGAGCTTACCACAGCCCAGGTGAACTACTTATTGAAACGGAAAGAGGCTTACATCTATAAAATAAGTGTTCCTGACATCCTAAGTGATCAAGAGGCTGCTACAAAGAGATGTTTGGAAGCATTAGATCAGCATTACAAGCCGGGGCTCATAATGGGGATCACCACTAAAGGCGATACGGCAGACGTTCTTGATCTGCAAAGCTATTCAATGAAAGCACAGTGTGAGTTAGAAGATGTATCAAACCGCATAAATCGAACGTTAAGCCACGTCAGCTACTTGTTCTTAAAAGACAAACCCTTCAAAAGCATCTACATAACCGGAGGAGATACCGCTCTTGCCTTTTTTGACGTACTTGGGATCAATGAGTTCACTGTGAAGTCTGAGGTGTTACCTTTGGCTGTTCATGGTACCGCAAAAGTTGATGACCGACTTTACAACGTGGTCACAAAAGGTGGTTTAGTGGGCAGCGAAGATGCGCTTTATGAGATTGTCAACTACTTAGAGTCTTTAAGAAAAGGAGAACAAGAGCCATGAGAAGAATTATTGCCATACCCCTGGGAGATGTGGCAGGCATAGGGCCTGAAATCGTTGTGAAAACTTTGAACAATCCAGAAATTTACGAGGTATGCAAGCCATTGGTGGTGGGACACTCAGCGCCATTGCAAAAAGCCATGAAAGTATGCGGAACACATCTGAAGATTAATCAAATACCTGCGCCTGAAGAAGGGTTGTATCAGCCCGGGACTTTAGATTTAATTGAGCTAGATTGCCCAGGTATAGAAAAAATCGAGTTTGGGAGAATTCAAAAAGAGGCTGGCCTTTTTGCTTTTGAATTCATCAAAAAGAGTGTAGAACTGGCACTTAACCACAAAGTAAGCGCATTAGCCACCACGCCCATAAACAAAGAGGCATTGAAAGCAGCTGGCGTTCCTTATATTGGCCATACGGAAATGCTAGCCGACATGTGCGGAGTGTCCAACCCTCTTACCATGTTCCAGGTAAAGAACTTGAGAGTGTTCTTCTTTACTAGACACCTTTCATTATTGGAAGCTATCAAAGCTATCAAAAAGGAAGATCTTTTGGCACATATAAGGATGGACATGAAAGCACTTCAGTCCTTAGGTGTTGAAAAACCCAAACTTGCAGTGGCAGCGCTGAATCCTCATGCTGGCGAACACGGATTATTCGGACACGAGGAGCTCGAGGAAATTGAACCTGCTGTAAAGAAAGCACAAAGTGAAGGGTTAAACGTGACAGGCCCGATCCCAGCGGATTCAGTTTTTTACAAGGCGCTGCAAGGCGATTTCGACGCCGTTCTTTCTTTGTATCACGACCAAGGTCACATAGCTACTAAGATGGTTGATTTTGAAAGAACTATTTCTCTAACCTTGGGGTTGCCTTTTCTTAGAACTTCTGTGGACCACGGTACTGCTCTTGACATAGCTGGTAAAGGAATTGCCACTAGCACCAGTATGGAAGAGGCCGTAAGGTTGGCAGCTCAGTACGCCCCAGTATACAGATACGACCTACTTACCACAGGGTAACAGCCTTCAGTAGCTACTGAAGGTCAAAATACTTTTAACTGTTTTGGGAGGTGTGAAGATGTCAGGTCCTCAAATGATCTTCGGTTTGGTGGTGGGCATCGCAGTACTCATTTTTCTCATTCTCCGTACCAAAATCCATCCTTTCTTGGCTCTTATTATTTCTGCTTCTTTGACAGGCATTATTGGTGGAATGAACCCACCGGATGTGATCAAGTCCATCACTAACGGCTTTGGTAGTACGTTAGCCAGCATTGGTATTGTTATCGGTTTTGGCGTAATGATGGGAAGAATTCTTGAGATCAGTGGTGCAGCTCAAAGAATGGCCTATACATTCTTGAAGATTTTCGGGAAGGGTCGAGAAGAATTGGCTATGGCACTAACCGGTTATGTGGTTTCCATACCCATTTTTTGTGATTCAGGCTTCGTAATTCTCTCGCCCATAGCCAAAGCTCTTTCGCGCACCACGAAGAAGTCTGTGATATCCATTGGTGTGGCACTAGCGGTGGGCTTAGTAGCAACTCACCACGCAGTACCGCCAACCCCGGGTCCATTAGGGGTAGCAGGAATCTTCCAAGTAGACGTTGGGTTAATGATTCTGTGGGGAATATTGTTCGCTATCCCCATAACCATTGTGGGTGTACTTTACGCAAAATGGTTGGGTAACCGCATTTACCAAATACCCACAAGTGATGGCCTAGGCTGGACCAGAGACAAAAGTCAAGCTGAGCACATACAAAGATTAGAAGTAGAAAACAACGATCAAAAAGAGCTTCCTTCGGTGGTGAGTTCTTTTGCACCTATTGTGGTGCCCATCATATTAATCTTGCTAAATACGGTATTGACAGCCATGAAACTTACATCACCTCTTGTAAACTACATTCTCTTCTTCGGCAACCCTGTCATTGCCGTGGGTATCGGGTTGATTATTGCTATTTACACACTGGTGCCTGGAATGGACCGAAAAGAAGTCACCAAACTCATGGAAGAAGGCGTTTCGTCGGCAGGCATAATCATCCTAATAACTGGCGCAGGTGGCTCTTTGGGACAGGTGCTTCGAGACAGCGGAGCCGGTGATTATGTCGCAAAAATCATCGCAGGTACTGGCCTACCTGCCATCTTGCTACCTTTCTTTGTCGCCACTTTGGTAAGACTTGTGCAAGGCAGTGGAACAGTTGCCATGATAACTTCAGCTTCGATCACGGCCCCCATATTAGCAACAATGAATGTTAATCCTGTATTAGCTGCACAGGCAGCATGCTTAGGAGCAATGGTTTTTTCTTATTTCAATGATAGTTACTTTTGGGTTGTCAACAGATTGTTAGGCGTGGAAGATGTCAAAGAACAGATCATGACGTGGTCGGTTCCCACGACCCTGGGATGGGCAACTGCTTTAGTAATGCTGCTCATAGCCAACCTTATCTTAGCTTAGCCTAAACGTCATCGTAAATCACTACTAATTAAGTAGGGGCGAGAAGTTTTCTCGCCCCTGCTTTTTTCTTATCTGGTCACCCGGTAAAGCGGTTTTGAAGAATAGTGAGTATGGAGCAAGTGATGGGATTTTTCGCTTAGAGGATGCCCAAGGTATTCCTCGTAAATCTGTTTTATGGCTGGGTTTTCGTGAGATTTTCTTAGAGGCAAATTCCTATCGGCTTGATAAATGGCAGCAGCTCTTAGTTTCCTGACTTCAGCCATTTCATTGGGATGATGTATGGGCTGGCCACCACCTGTGATGCAACCACCGGGGCAGCCCATGATTTCAATGAAGTGGTACTCGGCTTCACCACTCCTGATCTTGTCCAAGAGTTTTCTGGCATTACCGGTCCCATTGACGATGGCCAGCTTCAGATCCGTTCCATCCACCGTTACAGTGGCTTCTCTTACGCCCTCCAGCCCTCTAACCTCCTCAAAGTCAATCTTATCCAGTGGCTTCCCTTCAACAAGTTCGCTCACGGTTCTTAAAGCAGCCTCCATGACACCGCCGGTGGCACCGAAGATGACTGCAGCACCCGTGGACATACCCAGTGGCTGATCGAATTCCTCATCAGGCAGGTTAACAAAATCAATACCGGCTTCCTTGATCATGCGGGCAAGCTCACGCGTTGTGAGTACGGCGTCCACATCCCGTAGTCCGTCATGCACGTTTTCAGGCCTTTCGATTTCAACCTTTTTTGCTGTGCAGGGCATGACGGAAACCACAAACACGTCCTCTGGGTTCCAGCCCATCTTTTCAGCATAGTAGGTCTTTATCAGCGCACCCAACATCATATGTGGAGACTTGCATGTGGATAGGTTTTCCATGAAATCGGGGTAATACTTTTCGCAGAAATTGATCCAACCAGGGCTGCAGGAGGTAATCATGGGCAACTTACCGCCGTACTTAAGCCTCTCAAGGAGCTCAGAACCTTCTTCCATGATGGTCAGGTCAGCACCAAAGTCCGTATCGAAAACCACATCAAAACCCAACCGTCTCAGAGCAGCCGCCATTTTGCCCGTGACTATGCTGCCCACAGGCATACCGAACTCCTCGCCCAGGGCCACCCTTACTGCAGGTGCTGTTTGAACCACGACATGCTTACGTTTGTCAGCTAAAGCCTTATAAACCCTTTGGATGTGATCCTTCTCGTAAAGTGCACCCGTGGGGCAAGCGGTTATGCACTGCCCGCAGCTGATGCATGGCGAATCGTTCAAACTGACATAGAAAGGTGAAGAGACCAGCGTGTCAAAACCCCTGTTCACAGCACCAATGGCGAAGACGTTTTGCACTTCCTGGCATTCTGCGATGCACCTGCGGCAAAGCACACACTTGTTTGGATTCCTGACAATGGCAGGTGAAGCATCATCCAACGGATAATTCACATTCTCGCCCTGGAATTCGATTTCAGTAATGCCAAACCGTTCTGCTAAATCCTGAAGTTCGCACTTTCCATTTCGTATGCAGGTGAGACAATTCCTATCATGGTTTGAGAGAATGAGTTCCAGATTAACTCTGCGTGCTTCTCTGACACGTGGTGTGTTCGTACGAATATTCATACCATTTTGTACTGGGTAAATACAGGAAGCAGCTAAATTCTTAACCCCATCGATTTCAACCACGCACAGTCGGCAGGAACCAATTTCGTTAATCCCCTCCGCATAACACAATGTGGGTATGTCAATGCCTGCTTCTCGGCAAGCCTGCAAAACCGTATAATTACTGGGAACTTCCAGAGTAATGCCATCTATGGTCACAGTTACTTTGTCCATGCGGCTTCATACCTCCTTTTACTGTTTTACAATGGCATCAAAGGGGCACTTTTCAAAGCACGTACCGCACTTGATGCAAGCTTCCTGGTTAATCACATGAGGTTGCTTAAGCTGTCCGGAAATGGCGTTAACCGGGCAGTTCCTTGCGCACAAACCACAACCTCTGCATTTGTCAGCAACGATGGAGTATGAGAGCAATGCTTGGCACACACCAGCAGGGCACTTCTTCTGGTTTATGTGAGCCTCGTATTCATTTCTGAAGTACCTCAGTGTGGAAAGCACAGCGTTAGGCGCCGTTTGTCCCAAGCCACACAGTGCAGTGTCCTTAACTGTAGTAGCCAGTTTCTCCAGTCGTTCAATATCCTCAGGTTCTCCCTTGCCAGAAGTAATTTTATCTAAGATTTCTAACATTCTCTTAGTACCAATCCTACATGGAGCGCACTTTCCGCAGGATTCATCCACGATAAACTCCAGGAAGAACTTCGCCACGTTCACCATGCATGTGTCCTCGTCCATGACCACCAATCCACCAGAGCCCATCATGGCACCCAAACTAATAAGGGAGTCATAGTCAATCATGGTGTCCAGGTGTTCTTCAGGTATGCAACCGCCGGATGGACCACCTATTTGAACGGCTTTGAACCTTTTGCCGTCAGGAATGCCTCCACCAATGTCAAAAATGATTTCCCTTAGTGTGGTTCCCATGGGAACTTCGATCAGGCCAGTACGATTTACCTTTCCAGTCAAAGCGAACACCTTGGTCCCTTTGGACTTCTCAGTACCAATGGAGGAAAACCACTCTGCACCGTTGCTTATGATGACAGGTACATTGGCAAAGGTTTCCACGTTGTTTATGATGGTCGGCTTGTTCCAAAGCCCTTTGACAGCTGGATAAGGAGGCCTTGGTCTGGGCTCACCACGCCTACCCATGACAGAGTTCAACAAAGCAGTTTCTTCTCCGCAGACGAAAGCGCCTGCTCCAAACCTTATCTCCACGTCGAAACTGAAATCTGTTCCAAATATGTTTTCACCCAGCAAGCCGTATTCACGTGCCTGCTTTATGGCTATCTGGAGACGTTTAACAGCTAACGGGTACTCTGCTCGCACGTAAATGACGCCATGATTCGCACCAATGGCGTAACCCGCAATGGCCATACCCTCCAGCACGCTGTGAGGATCACCCTCCATGATGCTCCTGTCCATGAAAGCGCCGGGGTCACCTTCATCAGCGTTGCACACCACGTATTTGGGTGTTTCTTTTTGTTTGTAGGCAAATTCCCATTTTAGGCCAGTGGGGAATCCGCCACCACCCCTACCCCTCAAGCCTGATTTCTTCATCTCGTTTATGACTTCTTCAGGGGTCATGGTGGCAAGCACCTTGCCTAAAGCTTCATAAGCTCCCATGGCGATGGCTTCTTCAATATCTTCTGGATCGATGATGCCGCAGTTTCTCAATGCCACACGCATCTGTTTTTTGTAGAATGTCGTTTCTTCCAGTGGCTTTATTTCTTTCTCGGTAACCGTTTCACCAAACAGATACTTAGTTACGGGTCTGCCTTTCAGCAAGTGTTCTTCAACAATTTCGGGAACGTATTCTGGTTTCATTTTGCTGTAAAACACACCTTCTGGATAAATGACTACCACTGGTCCCAGCTCACACAAGCCAAAACAACCGGTTCTTATTACTGCTACTTCCTTGTCCAAACCTGCTTTCTTTATTTCATTAACAAAAGCAGTAGCCACATTATCGGAACCAGAAGAGGTGCAACCTGTTCCTCCGCATACCATTACGTGTGATCTATAAAGCATTCTTCTTCACCTCCAAGAGCGACTTTTACTCCAACTCAGCGCTTTCCAGCGTCCATTCCCTTATGGGGTGTCCATTTATGACATGTTCCACGACCACTTGTCTGGCTTTATCCGGATCCATTTTTATGTAAGTAACTTTCTCATGACCAGGTACGTACACTTCTACAATGGGTTCGAACTTGCAAAGTCCAATGCAACCAGTTTCTACCACGGTAACGCCACTCACGTTCCGTTTCTCCAACTCATCTAATATGGCCATCATCACCGGCCTGGCACCAGCAGCGATACCACAAGTTGCCATGCCCACAGTGATTCTCGTTCCAGCGCGATCACTTCTGATATTTACCTTGCGTAAGGCTTCCTCTCTGATTTTTTGCAGATCCTCTAAGGTCTTAACCTGCTTCATAATCCTTTTTTGCCCCCTCTTTCCTGGAAGTATTTATGTTGGGAAGGATTTCAATGCTTCCCTGATTTACGTACTCTTTGATCCAATTAAGCACGGAAGGCTCAGTAATGCTTACCCCTTGCAGCACTTCTCTGATCTGTACCGCATCAAAAGTGAACGAGTAATCGTCAAAGCTGAAACGATAGGTCAGGTTAAGCTCGGGGTTTGATACGAGTAGCGAAACAATGGTAGAACCCATGTCTCCTAAGGGGATAAGATCCACACTTGATAACTTTAGCCTTCCTTCGATCGTCGTTCCTTCCCCTTCTTTAGATTCAATGGTAAGCGTGCCTCCGCACTGCTCAACCAGATCCTTAAAGAAAGGAATCCCCAAACCAAACCGTCGTTCCTTTCTACTGGTAAAGAAGGGATCCATTACCTTTTCTAACAAGTCCGGCCCCATACCTTTTCCGTCATCGGTTATTCTGATCAGCAGCTCGTCCGCTTTAACGTCAGCAGCAATGTCAATGACAATGTTCCTTGCTCCTGCCACAACACTGTTCTGTGCAAGATCCAATACATACAGAGCCAATTCTTTCATGCTCCTCCCGCTTTACTCAACCTCTGCAGCAGCCTGAGAGAGATCCTGCTTCCTTATTCTCTCAACCACTTTTACGGCTTCGTCGGGAGTAAGACGCCCGTAGACCTCTCCGTTAATCATCATGACCGGAGCCAAGGCACAAGCTCCCAGGCATCTTGCGGCTTCTAATGAAAACATACCGTCGGAAGTAGTCTCTCCTTCGTTAATGCCCAAGTTCTCTTTGAGCTTCTCGAGGATTTGTCCGCTACCTCTGACGTAACAGGCGGTCCCCAAGCACAAGCTAATCTTGTACTTACCAGCAGGGATGATGCTAAACCGCGAGTAGAAGGTCACAATGCCAAAAATCTCCGTCAAGGGCACACCAGTTTCCTTTGAAATGAGTTCTTGTACTTGAAATGGGACGTAACCAAAGATTTCCTGTGCCTCGTTAAGAATGGAGATCATGGAACCTGGCACCTTTTTTAGTTCGTCGAGCTTCGTCCTGAATTCTTCAACCTTATCGATGCCAAACAGTTCATAAAGTTGTTCCATTTGCTTCCCTCCCAAAAGAGCTATTTTCGCTGAACCTTTTCTTGGTGAACACTAGCAAAATACTAAGCAATTTTTCCACCAAACCATTATAACACATTACGTGAATTCTATAACGAGTTTAAAAAGGCTTTTCAGAAACCTTTCACGCAAAACCGCTTAGGTGATTCAGCAGTTCTTCCACAGAAGGGCTTGACAAATCAACGTAGTTCACACGTTCCATGATGTCGCCCAAGTAATGGGCGTCAGAGGACTGCAGAATGCAGTAACTTGCAAGAGCGGGATGCTTCATAAGAAACTGTTCAGGGTTAACCGCATTTGAGATTTCCAAAGCATTTACACCGTCCATTTCAGGAATAAAACCCAAGTTCGACAGAACACTGAAAGAAGACCGATCCACATGAGCGAAAACTGCTATGCCACGGTGCTTCATGAGGCGAAACAGATCTTCCACACCAAATGAAGAAGAAGTCAACAGTAAGTAAGGGTATTCACTGACCAATTCGTCGTCTTCATCCATGACAAGCTGGTTACCAAAGTACTCAGGACGATTCTTCACCTTTGGCAGAGACTCTTCCCACTTCGCTTGAAAATCGTAACAGTGATCCAAAGTATGAAAGTAACAAAGCACGTGAACTTCTTCTTTGGTTTGCACCTCCATACCGGGAACCACCAAAAGGCCTTTTCTCTCTCCCAAGTTTGCTATGGCCTCCACGTTTCTGGCACTGTTGTGATCGGTAACGGCAATTATGTCCAGACCTTTCAAAACGCACATGTTCACAATGTTATTAGGGGTCATATCATCAGAAGCGCAGGGTGAAAGTGCACTGTGTATGTGGAGGTCGTAATAGAGTTTCATTTAGAAAGCAGATGATACAGTTTTATGGCTGCTTCGTAGGAAGTTCCAGAAAAACTTAGAATGGGCATACCTTCTTCATTTGCCCTTTCCACTGCTTCCTTCTCCACTTCAACGCCTTCTGAAACGATGATGCAGCTCTGCTCCACCATCAGTGCAACAGCCACAATGTTCACATGACTTTGAATGGTTATCCACGCGTTCTTGGGTTTGGACTTTGCCATGACCCAGCTAAGAAGATCGCATATGTACACGCCTTCAATGGGATTTTCCAACCCCCCATGGCCAGCTACGACCTGGAATCCTTTGTCCAGAAGATCCCTAACCTTCACTTTTACTTCCACCGCGAATTAAGTCTCCTTTCCTTCACCCATCACAGGTGGAATTTTTCCAGCTAGCGTGTTTAGCTCCTGAGCCAAACTCTTGATCCTGTTTTTTAGAATGAAAACGCAGTCATATTCAGTAGCTAATCCCTTGACAATGTCCTCAGCCAGTGTTTTACAAGTGGGTGCACCACAGGAACCGCAGTCCAACCCAGGTAATGTGGCAAGAACTTCATCGATTCTTTGCATCATGGTTAGTGCCCGAGCGATGTCGCTACTTAGCTCCATGGCGTCACTTCTTTCCAAAGGCTTTTTCCATCGCGCCCGTCCCAATTCCATTTTGTTGTAAATGCCCTGCTCTTCGTCTTTTGCTGGTACTTTATTATTGTTTCTGTCTTTCTGCCATTTTTCGGTAAGTTTCTTAATTCTTTGCTGAGCAACGAAATTGTTTTCCACGGTGAGAGGACCACCCACACACCCTCCCACACATGCCATGGCTTCGAGGAAATCCAAGTCCTCCATTTTGCCCAGTTCCACTTCTTCCAAAACCTTTATGACATTCTGTATGCCATCCACGTAAATGGTGTTTTCCAGCAGTGTTCCTGCAGCTTCCCCGCCGGATTTTGCCCAACCCACACCCACCATGGATGCCTTACTTAAAGGCAAAGGATGTACTTTCTTTACCTTATCCACGATGGCGCTGTAAACACTGGCCAGGGAGAACACGCCATCCACATCAGTCTTGTCTGTACCAATGGGCTTTCTGACGCTGGTGACCTTAGCACCACAGGGAGAGATAAAGAAAGCACCGATCTCCTCGCGTCTCAAGCCAGTCTTTCTCACTGCCTCGTCTTTTGCCAGGGTGGCAGCGGCCTCCATGGGCGTACATAAATCCA